>ERZ1023263.213-NODE-213-length-16444-cov-352.122216_pt1 | contig 16444 bp, 22 predicted proteins | sample MGYA00380461_ERZ1023263 | MGnify/ENA primary metagenome ERZ1023263 (study PRJEB33173, sample SAMEA4830316) | metagenome | study: EMG produced TPA metagenomics assembly of the PRJEB25223 data set...
TGGCTCCTCTTATTTTATGTGCTAAAAATTTATAGGCAATTTTATTACAACAATGTACATTTAAGGTGACCTTCATGCCAAAATCGCATCACTCATTTAATGGAAGCAGCACGTCTTCATATAAAGTACCGATCCCTAATTCAACGCATGTAGTACCACATCTTCAAAGCTTGATAGTTCCCATGCGCACACCACGTTTCATACTAGCTATGCAACTCAACTTGGTTCATAAACTCTTTAATATAAGTCAATGTTTCAACCATCGCTGGTGGTCTTGGCACATGTCCTTCTGCCATTTGATAAAATGTTTCATGCGTGGCACCTTTTAACTCTAGTTGGTCCGCTAAATAATACGCATGATGAATACCAACTTGCTGGTCTTTCCCTCCATGTACAATTAATATTGGCGGACTGTTTTCATTAATGTTTGGAATCGCTTGGCGTGCCTCATATGCCGCTCGATCTTTTTTCGGATGACCAATCATTCTTCGTAGCATACCTCTTAAATCGACACGTTCTTCATACATTAAATCAATATCTGAGACACCACCCCAGATTGTATAACTTGTTACTGGTAAGTCTTGAAATGTCAACAATCCTTGTAAACCACCTCTTGAAAAACCAATCATATGAATAAAAGCTTGCGGATATTTATCATGTAGCAATCTTAATAGTTGCGTCACATCATTTAAATCGCCACGATATAATTCGTCTTTACCTTCACTCCCATTGTTACCTCGGTAGTATGGCCCAATCACTAAAGTTTGACTATCTGAAAATTGCATTAATCTACCTGCGCGCACACGTCCTACTTGACCTTTGCCACCTCGCAAATATACTACAATGCGATTTACTTCATGATGTGGTGTCATCATTAAAGCTTTTACTTGTAAGTCATCTGACAAATATGTAATTTCTTCGAATTGATGCGTAAAAGATTCAATTGGCATTCGTTTACGTTTGATAAAATCCAAGTGATTGCACCCTCTCTACGCATTTTAAAATGGTACTATCTTGCAGTAAGAAACTCCGTTGTGCGAGTTCAATATCATTGATACAGTTAAACAACACTGGCCCTGCTGTTTCTAAATAATCGTTCTTGCTTACCAATGATTCAACTTCGATAAAATATACATCTTTTACAAAATCAGTTTGATCATGTGTTTCAATGGTATATTGTGCTATGTAATGAATATTTTTAACTTTGGCGCCTGTTTCTTCATATAATTCACGGGTAACTGCTTCAGCACTACTTTCCCCGCGTTCCCTTTTACCACCAGGAAATTCAATACCCCGTAAATTATGTTTGGTAAAAAGCAATTGATTTTTAAACGTTGGAATAGCTAGCACATGATTGCCATCTGCTAGCTCATTATCCTTTTTAAATGTCAAATTAACTTGACGATTATCTTTATCCCTAAACTTCACGCGCATCACATCCCTACATTGTATGTTAATATAATAGTTAATTACTATCGTTGGAGGCATTAATTATGAAAAAGATATTCTTGGCGATGATTCATTTTTATCAACGTTTCATTTCGCCACTCACTCCACCAACTTGTCGTTTTTATCCAACATGTTCAGAGTACACTAGAGAAGCGATTCAATACCACGGTGCTTTCAAAGGCCTTTATTTAGGTATCCGTCGTATTTTAAAATGTCATCCGCTTCATAAAGGCGGCTTTGACCCTGTTCCGTTAAAAAAAGACAAGTCAGCAAGCAAGCATTCACATAAACATAACCATTAATATGGTTGTAATTGAGTTATATCCACTAAAGGGGGGCGAAATTCGAGTCGCCCCTCTTTTAATATGCCTGAATGCGCCACCACATCTTGTTCAAAATAATAACCTGCTGGTGTAACATCTCCTGGATAATCACCTTTACGAGCAAGCATCGCTGTAAAATAACGGCTTAAACCATATTCGTACATGCCGCCAATAACAACTTTTACACCATGACTTTTCAAAGTATCAATTGCCGTTTGCACTTTATCAATGCCACCTAGACGAAATGGTTTTAATACAGCAACTTTCACATTGTATAATTCTATCAAATTAATTATGTCCGACAATGATGTCGCCTTTTCATCTAGAGCAATTGGAGGTATTGTTCCATCCACTACGTCATCAAGCATGGAGATATCTTTAAATGGCTCTTCGATATAAAGAACCTGTTCACGCGCTAATAACTGTAACTGTGTGAAATCTTGACAATCCAAGGACTCATTTGCATCTATAACCAATTGAAAGTGAAAGTCTAATACCCGTAACACTCTAATTTGATGCATGATTTGAGGCGTCCATTTTAATTTAATTCTGGTCGGCTTTGTTGCTTTCAATGACTCTAGTTGTTTATTTGATAAGCCGCTCGCTGTCGCTCCATATGCTACTGAAAATGAAGGCAGTACATGAAACATTTGATACAATGCCATGACAATAGTTGCCCTTGCAGCAGGCGTATTTTCCAATGAATCTACTAATTTTAGTGCTGCTTCATACGTTTCAAATGATTTATTTCTATTATCTTCGAACCATTGCTCAATTACATGTTTCACTGAAGCAATTGTTTCATGATCATACCAATCTGTTTGAAAAGCGTTACATTCCCCGAAATATCTATTCCCTTTATCATCAATCAATTCGATAAACAAACAATCACGATGCGTTAAAGTGACTTTCGGTGTTACAATTTGTGACTTAAATGGCTCACTATATTTATAAAAATGCAAAGCTGTCAACTTCATCAAATCATCCTCTATACAACTTATTTCTTTGTAATTTACCTGTTGATGTATATGGTAAAGTATCAACCTTTTCAAAGTGTTTCGGTACTTTATATTTCGCTAAATGTTGTGATAAATATGCAATCAATTGTGCCTTTGAAATGTCACTTTCACTGACAAAATATAATTTAGGCACTTGGCCCCAAGTATCATCAGGATGCCCTACACATACTGCGTCAATGATACCTGGAAATTGCTTCGCTACCGTTTCAATTTGATATGGATAAATATTTTCACCGCCACTAATAATTAAATCTTTACGTCGGTCATAAATCATGACATAACCTTCATAATCTATTTCAGCAATGTCACCCGTATTAAAATAACCATTTTCAAACGTACCCGTTAAATCTGTTGGATACAAATATCCATTCATCACATTGGCACCTTTAATCATTAATTCTCCATGACCTTCTTTATTAGGATTTTTAATTTTTACGTCAACATTGGCACTTGGCATCCCTACAGTGTCAGGACGTGCATGCAACATTTCCGGTGTTGCTGTTAAAAATTGTGAACATGTCTCAGTCATACCAAATGAATTATAAATTGGCAGGTTATATTGTAATGCCGTCTCTATCATAGTGGCAGATAATTTAGCACCGCCGAGTAATATCTTTTGTAAATCATAAGGTTCATGTAAACCTTGTTGCATAAGCCAATTTAAAGTTTGTGGCACAAGCGAAATGTGTGTGATGCGTTCATTTTTTATCATCGTTAAAATTTGTTCGGCATTGAATTTATCAACAATGCGCACAGTAAACCCTTCAATAACAGCTCTTAAAAGTACACTGAGACCCGAAATATGATAAATCGGCAAGACAGATAGCCAATTAGTGTCACGATCAAATCCCAAGCTCTCTTTACATCCGATTGCACTGGCATAATGATTACGAAACGTTTGTGGCACCGCTTTTTGAGGGCCCGTTGTTCCTGATGTAAACATAATCGATGCAATGTCATCTAAATTAAATGATGTATTTAATATGTTGGACGGCGACTCTTTCGACACCACAGTTTCATTCGATGTATCATATTGGATATCCATTGTGTTGTCCAACAAACCGTTCATTGTAATATCAGTTCCAGCGAATTCAATATCATCCAACGATACAATTTGAAACCCTCGCAATTCCAGTGGCAAGGTACAAAAAATCAATTGTACATCGATTGACCTCATCTGATTCGTCATCTCATTAGGTGTCAACCTTGTATTAATCATCGCAATTTCAATATTTGCCAACCAACATGCATGTATTAAAATGATCGATTGAATCGAATTATCTATGTATAGCCCGACACGAGATTGTTGATAAGCCTTGAGTCTTTTAGCCAATAGACTCGCTTCACAGTATAAATTTTGATAAGTATAAGATTCTTGACCGTCTGTTATCGCAATATGATGTCCATTTTGTTGTGCTTGTTTATATAACCAAAAGTCCATGCGCTATTCCTCCAAAATCATTTACATTATAATTATAACGATTTTATGACATTCTAGCAGTGGTTATGTTTAAAAATATAAAAAAGTAGACGAATTGATGCATTGATATGATTGTTATAATGCTCAATACATATCGTTATATCATTCGTCTACTATTATCAGTTATTTTTATTTAATTTTAGTGTCATTCTGTCATTTTGATGTGGTGATTTACCCATTGTTGCCACATCATCTGCAATGTCAATTGGTATACGATTCATGTCTTGTAATGCACTTAAATGGAATACTTCATCATCTAAATTTTCAATGAGATATACATAATATGTTACCTTGTCCTTTTTATATTTTAACGTTTTCCAAAAGTCCGGCTTGCAATTCAATACATTATCCGGAATATATTCAATAAATAAGTAACGTTTGCTGCCTACTTTGTCTACGAAATATTTTACAGTGCCTTTTTCTATACCTCTTATATGTGCATAGTCTGCTGAAAAGTAAATACTACCTATTGTTTCATTATGTTGTTGTATTTCAAATCGTTGGTCTACTATTTTATTATTTGTGCCACAACTACTTAAAAAAATCAGTAGATATAGCATTAAACATATTTTCATCCCCTTGAATCTTAAAAACTTTTTCAAAAGCAACACCTCTAAAAATAAATACAATATATTATATCAAATAGAAATTATTATTTTGTTAAATTATGTTGTCATGTTCGTGTCATTTTGAGTTGCAATACAACTTTACAATTATTAAATTAACACTTCTACAACCCAAAAATATTTTTAAAGTTTTGAAAAAAATTAAAGTATTTCCACTACTAATTTGGTAAAATATGATTATGTGATATAGTGAAAGCGTTTTACACTTAATAACTCCCTCTTAAATGCATCCAGGTTTTATGTAGTAAATCATGAAAATAACATATAAATATAGAGGAGATTTACCTTTGAATACAGAGAACAACAAGAATCAAAACCAATCTGTTAAAAATTCTGAAAGACGCGGCATGTTAAAAGGATGCGGCGGTTGCCTTATTTCTTTTATTTTATTAATAATCTTATTATCAGCCTGTTCAATGATGTTTAGTAATAATGACAATTCCACTAGTAATCAATCATCAAAAACGCAATTAACTCAAAAAGATGAAAATAAAAATGAAGATAAGCCTGAGGAAAAATCAGAAACAGCAACAGATGAGGATTTACAATCAACCGAAGAAGTACCCGCAAATGAAAATACTGAAAATAATCAACATGAAATTGATGAAATAACAACAAAAGATCAATCAGACGATGATATTAACACACCAAACGTTGCAGAAGATAAATCACAAGACGACTTGAAAGATGATTTAAAAGAAAAGCAACAATCAAGTAACCAGCATCAATCCACGCAACCTAAGACCTCACCATCAACTGAAACAAACACGCAACAATCATTTGCTAATTGTAAGCAACTTAGACAAGTATATCCGAATGGTGTCACTGCCGATCATCCAGCATATCGACCACATTTAGATAGAGATAAAGATAAACGTGCATGTGAACCTGATAAATATTAAACAACAAGCGAATTGAATTCAAATTGTATTTAGCTTTATGCACTAATCACATAGTAAATAATGAGGGAGATTTTTTAGGCATGAACAATCAATTCAAAAGCGAAGAAGAGCGAAGACAATGGGAACAATTCCAAGCTTTCCAAAATCAACAAAACCAACAGAACCAGCAATACGGACAAAAGAAATCTAAAAAAGGATGGTTCTGGGGCTGTGGTGGTTGTCTAGTATTATTTATTTTAATTATCATCGGTATTTCAGCTTGTACAGCTGGTATTACAGGTAACCTTGGCGGAAATAGTTCTAAAGAAACGAACAAAACCCATAAAATCGGTGAAACTGTTAAAAATGGCGACCTTGAAATCACTGTAAATTCAGTGGAAACTATGAAATCTGTAGGACCGTCTCTTGCACCAACAAACGCTAAAGGTACATTTGTCGTTGCTGATGTGACAATTAAAAACAAAGGTAAAGAAGCGTTAACAATTGATAGTTCAATGTTTAAGTTAAAATCCGGTGATAAAACATTTGAAGCAGATAATACAGGTTCAATGTCTGCTAATCAAAGTGACAATGGTAGTATAGAAAATTCATTTTTCTTACAGCGTATAAATCCTGATAGCACTGCACAAGGTAAAATTGTTTTCGATGTGTCAGAAAACATAGCCAACGCAAAAGATAAAAAATTAGAAGTTATTTCTAGTTTATTTAGCGTTAAGAAAATTACATTTGATTTATCCGATGCTAAAAAAACATCAAAATCTAAAAAAGACAAGCAAGATACAGAAGTAGCTGTTGCGAGTTCAAATAGCGATAATGTAAATTATGAAGCTTCGGCTACTACACCTGCTACAACTTCTAGTGCGGATACTGATTCTGAAGATAGCGAAAAGTCTAGTAAAGATGAGGATAAGCAGAATGCGTCTAAAAGTGATAAAGATAGTGTAGAAAAAAGTGAATCTAATGAGGAAACTGCTCCTGTAGAGCCCATGCCCCAGAGCAAACCTACTACTAGTGAAGCACCACCTAGTCAAAATATTCACAATGAAGATAACATGTATGATGCTTCAACAGAATAAAATTTCAGGGTAGCTCGGCTACCCTTCTTTTACGGAAAAATTAATTATACATAATCCAATCAAGGAGATAAAAAAATGAAATTCAAAGCTATCGTTGCCATCGCATTATCATTGTCACTATTAACTGCCTGTGGTGCTAATCAACATAAAGAAAATAGTAGTAAATCAAATGATACTAATAAAAAGACGCAACAAACTGACAACACTACACAGTCAAATAGAGAAAAGCAAATGACACCACAAGAAGCCGAAGATATCGTTCGAAACGATTACAAAGCAAGAGGTGTTAATGAATATCAAACATTAAATTTTAAAACAAATCTTGAACGAAGTAATGAACATGAATATTATGTTGAACATTTAGTCCGCGATGCAGTTGGTACACCTTTAAAACGTTGCGCTATTGTTAATCGACACAATGGTAAGATTATTAATACTTTTGATGATATGTCAGAAAAAGATAAAGAAGAATTTGAAGCATTTAAAAAGAGAAGCCCTAAATACAACCCAGGTATGAGTGATCAAGCTGAAATGGATAATGAGTCAGAAGACATTCAATATCATGACAATGATAATAACAAAGCCATTCAAAATGACATACCAGATCAAAAAGTCGATGATAAAAGTGATAAAAATGCTGTTAATAAAGAAGAAAAACACGATAACGGTACAAATAATTCTGAAGAAACTAAAGTTAAATAAGGACATACTTTGATTAATTGTAATTTTTAGGAGAAACACTATGATAACATTTGAAAATATACAACAACTTGAAAAATACACCTTAATGACTATGCATGGTCTTTTTAATCAACTTAAACTCGGTATTATTTCAATCGACAATGCAGAGCATACGCTCTTTACACCTTATATGATGGAAACACTCTCTTCCCTAGGTGTGAAACCAGACATTATCAATTTAATTCACAAAGGGACAGAGTTAGAAGACTTTGCAGCATTTAATTTATCAATTGAAGATACAGTTACAGTCTGTTTACAAAGAACTGAAGAACTATTAAATCAATACAAAAATGTGGAATTCAATGACAAAATATTAATCAATTGGCGTATTATACAAGAGTAATAGACATATAAAAGTCGAATGTAACTACGTGAGTACTGATTTTATTCTTTGTAAATTACAAGCATTTCATATCATAAAGTTTGAAAAGAGGTATATTGAAGTGGAGAAAAACGAATATACAGCTAAATATAATGAATATAGTCAATTATTAGACGCTACTTACTCGCAAGCTGTAGCATACCTTTTAAATAAATATGGCGCTGTAACCGATGATTATTATAAGGAAAAATCATACACGCGATTTTTAAATGGAGAAATCAAAAGTATTTCAAAAGGAAAATACTCTAAAGCTAGCGAAGGATTATACTGTCATCACATAAGTGAAGACAAATTCCAAAACTTATCTGACCTAAGATTCATTTCCGAATTTAAGTACTCATACAACTATCAAAAGAAAGAAAACTTAGTTTACTGCGATTTAATCGAGCATTTAATTTTACATGCAATTATTACAAAAGAATCCCATGGCCAATTTGGCGTAGCTGGATTATGTCAAATGATCAAACCAACAGTCATTGATTGGTACATTGGCGAATATAATCCAAAACCAGCATGGATGCAAGCCACCAAAGCACGTGCCTATTTGCCTGGAATATTAGTAGAGAAACTACTCATTAAAATTGACGATATGTTAAAAGGAATAGAAATATATGATTTCCTTGAGTCTAGATAAATGATTAATGTAGATTTATTTTTTGCTGTTGAGATTTTGTTATAGATGTTTAAAACTGTAATTAAATATATTTTATAAAAATAGACCACGCATACCAATCTATAAACGGACAATGTTTATAAATGAGTTTGCCTGGTCTTGAATTATATTAGTTTTCTTTTGGTTTTAAAAAATCGACTAGATTTTCACAATATTTATCAAATATGTATTCCTAAATTATACAGCCTTAATCCAGCAGCTACTTTCGAAACTTCCAACTTAGTTGATATAAGGTTCAATAGTTTGTTTCGTTCTTTTTCAGATAAACCAGAATTTAGATTGATATTATTGACTTCATAAAAATTATAGACTAATGCCTCTATTTGCTTTTCAGGCATAAGTAAGTCGACTGAAAACTGATTTACGTCGCTTTCATAAATCATTTCATGTAAATTCTTTAGACTATTATCGTTGTTATCTTTAATTTTGTATAAATAACGGCCGAGTTCACGAGCTATTGAAAATCTTGTATTATTAATCGAGAGATTATTATTGATATAAATCGTTCTTCCACTTAAATAACCCGAAGTATTACTCTCCATTTTAATATATTTAACTTTTAAATTAAGTTGAAATAATACCTTGTCTATGTCAATAGCAAAATGTTCAGAAGTAATAAAAAGTTGATCCATTTTGTCCTTAACTAATGACTGAATTAATTGAACTATTTCTGGTTCTAAAATATCTTCATAATGAACTTTCTCAATAACTTTCAATTGATTCCCCTACCTAACTTAAAAATCGAACCTACATTATTTAATAAATTTAAAACTATAGGTGTAAACATTATTAAAATAAAACCCCTCCACTACTATATGTAACGAAGGGACATGATTTCAAAATAAAATACCTTTTTTATAAATTTATTATAATATTTTTCATTATACTGTACAACCGAATCTAATCCAACGATCCCGAAAAGAAGAACAACGGTGGCTCGGCTTCATATTCATTTTTGTCCAAGTGTTCTTTTTCAATTATTTGATTGACGGTTTTCCAATTTTTTACTTCTTGCCTTTTAAAAAATGGCTATGAAAAATTCTATCCCCATAGATTTCTTCATAGCCAATGTTAATTTGTTTCATGTCATTTCTTTAAAATTCCTAAAAATATATAAACTAAAAGCATAAGTAACACAGCAAAAATTGCCGAATATATAATTATTGAAAAAGCATTGCTTTGCATTGGAACTAAATAATTTAAAGTACAAAATAATAATAATGCTAAAATTCCAACTTTAAGTGAATATTTTAATCTATCCATAAAATCACCCTTACTGATATCCCCATTTTTCTCCTATCAGAACGTATTCCCCGGCTGCATTCTTTTTAGTTTTTAATTTTATATATATTCCCTTACTAGTATCAATATTCGATGCAGCTATAGATCCAAGGAAACCACCAACACCTGCGCCAACTAAACCTCCTGTTAGTGCAGAAATAACGCTAATAGCCCCCGCACCTAAAGCAGCTATTGTTTTTGTATATGCAGAAGAAAGATATAATGTTGCAGTATCTTTACCTGTTTCTACATATTGAGTTTTACCCGCTCTCAATTGGTCTTCAGCTTTATATTTTTTTATTTCTTCTTTTGTAAATATATCTTCCAGTTTATAACCTTTTTTCTCAAGTTCATCAAATAAATTTTGGTTACTCAAATATATTACCTTTGCTTGAGAATGGTCTAACTTATCTTCAGCATGAGCTACATCTGAATTATAAGATAATGAAATTGGACTAACAAATAATACACCAGCAGCTAATAATAAAGATAATTTTTTTGAATACTTATCCATAGTAAAAACCCCTCTTGTAAAGTTATTCCCTATCAACATCCCTAAACACAATATATCATAATAATAATTTATCACCAATAATTAAATACATTTCAATCAATATATTTTTCAAATTTCTAAAATATGCATCTAGTGTCAATAGCGCTTCACAAATGTGTATTTTAACTATTTAAGATTGTCGTGTTTTTAATACTTAATCACTTTTAAAATCTTTTTAGTCAGTATGATTCTTCTATAATCTTTAAGATTTTCAAAATTATTTACTAGCTTCCTTTTGAATTGTTGGTTGTGATTTAGAAATTCACGTCACAAGTTCAATATAAAATATTGTTTTTAATTTTTAATAACAGTTTGAGCGGTAGCATAAATATATAGATAAATCTAAAATTACGCCTAATATTTGACATTTCGTTCTTAATTATTTTCTTATTATATTTGCCATCATCATAAAAAACATTGTTTGTTCTGTAATGATTATTTAAAATACTCATGTCCTTTAATGATTGTGAGGATAATAATAATTTTTATTACACCATACAACCGAATCTAATCCAACGATCCCGAAAAGAAGAACAACGGTGGCTTGGCTTCATATTCATTTTTGTCCAAGTGTTCTTTTTCAATTATTTCATCCACTGTTAATCGGTCTTTAGCATCTTTCTCTTTCAATAATCGCCCTATTTTTTCTTCCTTATATCCTATGCTACTATTAAACTGATTTCCTTCATCTCCTGTATTTATATATGCCTGAAATTTATATTGTTTATCATTATTTATATATCCTTTAATAAAGTAAGCATTCACAGGGCTTTTTTGAAACTTTGTTATTTTCATAGACTTATAGTGATTCAGGTTATGCTCAAAATACAAATCGATTCGCTTTTCTTGTGTCTCAATATAATGTTCTTTTTTACTTTTGTGAAACGCGTATGCAATAACAATTAGTACTATTAATAATGCAACAACTACCACAAATACATATCTCTTTTTCATTTTAACCCCCATAGTTTAGTATTTATTTCTTATAGATTTTAGATTTCAAAAAACAATTCACTTTGACATGCTATCTTTTTTCTATGTTCCGTTTACGCCCCTCATGAAATGTTGTTTCAAAATACTTTTAAAAATTATTTGCTTGACATAATTATAAATACATAAAACAACGCTGTTATATATGGGTTTATAAAATGTAGGAAAATGGCGAAATGAAAATGCTGTTTTTCCTAACGTCAAAGGTGTTAAATCATACTCGCGTATAATTTCATTTCTTGGTTTACCATTTTCATATAATCTAACCATTTATAACTTAAACACTGAACTAAATGTTCTTCTTTCTTAAATTAACAAAATCTACTCTCATAGAATTTGTCCAATTAGATGATATAATAGTAGAGTCGCCTATCTCTCAGGCGTCAATTTAGACGCAGAGAGGAGGTGTATAAGGTGATGCTTATTTTCGTTCACATCATAGCACCAGTCATCAGTGGCTGTGCCATTGCGTTTTTTTCTTATTGGCTAAGTAGACGCAATACAAAATAGGTGACATATAGCCGCACCAATAAAAATCCCCTCACTACCGCAAATAGTGAGGGGATTGGTGTATAAGTAAATACTTATTTTCGTTATTTCAATTATACTGCTAATTTTTCTTTTTGTAAAATATGCAAGGTTTTAAAGAGAAACATCAAGAACTAAAGAGTGCTCTATGTCAAATTGGACTGATGCGTTCAATATCGGAAGTTAGGCAACTAAACATTGCTTAACTTCCTTTTTACTTTTTGGAGCGTAAAGTTTTGAACATAATAATATTCGATTGCGCAAATGATTGTAACTTCCATAACCAAAAGATGTACGTTTAATTAATTTTATTTTGTTGTTTATACCTTCTAATGGACCATTTGATAAATTGTAATAATCAAAGGTTACACTATTAAAAGTGTCACAAATTCTTATGAATCTGGCATAAACTTTTAATTAACTAAATAAGTAAGAAAACCTCGGCACTATATCATTTTAATAGTGTCGAGATTTTTATAGATACTACAAATATTTATAACATGGTTAATTTCATCTAATGACTTATATTTTTGTTTCATCACAATATGAACAATTATTTATTGGACGTATTTTGCTCTTTCTTTATTTCAGAAACTGACTTAGGATTTTCAATAAATTTTCTACCTAATTCATCTGTATAAGAAATATCGGTATCAAATTGAAAATCATCAATAGATCTTATACCAGCTGTAAATGATAACTTTTTATCATTATTTATATAACCACTAATAGAATAGCCATCCATTGGGTTTTCTTTAAAATTAGTAAAACTTATATTTTTATAACCTTTCACATTGTGCTTCATATAAATCGTTATTCTTTCTTTTTGCTCATTATAGTATTGTTCTTTTTCATCATGTCCTATTTTCAAATATATAGCTAATACTATAATTATTAATATTACTGTAACTAAAACTTTAATTTTCATCTTTTTTATTTATCTTCTTCTTTAATTCTGAAACTGTTTTTCATCTTTTATCATCATTCTATCCAGTTTATCACTATATGATGAGATGTATTCAAATTGATAATTATCTTCAGACCACATATGCGCTGAAAAAGTATTAGTCTTGTCATTATTTATATAACCTGTAATAACAAATCCATCTAAAAGGTTTTCTTTTTGTTCCTCGAATTGTATTTCTTTAAACCCTTTAACATTATACTTCATATAAATTATTATTCTTTCTTTTTGTTCATCATAATATTTCTTTTCGTCGTATTTCATCTTCAAAAAGATTCCGCCTAGAATCAATATTAAAATTATAATTACAATCATAAGAGATTTTTTATTCAAAAAATCAATCTCCTTTTCACTGGACTTATTGACAAACATTTTAAATAAATTAAGCATACTGAGTTTTACGATGATTGTATAAACGTTGCAAATCATATGACTGTTGGTTTTAACATTAGTCAATTTTTCTTTCTTATAATCTTAAATCATGATCAGGTTTACTTTAAAATTTAAATAATTATATTTTTCATCCATTCTATCCATAACATTTATTCAATTGGACCTGAAAAGAAAAATAACGGTGGATCGGCTTCATATTCACTTTTGTCTAAGTGTTCTTTTTCAATTATTTCATCGACTGAGAGTTTATATTTAGGGTCTTTTTCTTTGAATAATTTGCCTAATTTATCTTCATGGTAACCAATATCTTTCTGATATTGATTATTGCTTCCCGAATCTATACTTGCTTGGAATTTATATTTTTTATCATCATTTATATAACCTACAATGAAATGCCCACCCATCGGAGTTTTATGAAAATCTGTCACCTTCATATTTTTATAATTGTTAAGATTATGCTTAAAATACAAATCGATTCGTTTTTCTTGTGTTTCAATGTAATGTTCTTTTTTACTTTTGTGAAACACGTATACAATAACAATTAGTAATATTAATATTGCAACAACTATCACAAATATATAATTCTTTTTCATATCTATTACCTCAATTTACCTGAAAAGATGAATAGTGATGATCCTAATTTTTATTTGTTTCTATCCAAGTGTTATTTTTCAATTAATTCATCATAAGTCTTAATACTTAAATATTGATGTATGTCTGATGGTGCTATCAGATTTTTAAACCATTAGCTTAAAAAAATATTAATGATTCAAATTGAATTTTAAAACTTAGTCTATGTTCTTTTCATGCATTGCAATGTTATGTTTTTTGTTAAAAATATATCCCAATCCTAATGTTGTTATTATTTCATGTAATGACAATTACTATAGAATAGTTTAATTTAAAACACATTTTGCAACTCGCTACATATATTATCTCATGTTAAATGTGTTTTTTTACGAATGGAAATAAATTGATACACATATCTTGAATAGATTGTTATATAAATAGATTATTTCACTTCTATCATATCATAAGTATATTACCAATTAATAATTTAATTATTATTTTGCATATCTAAAAGTAAACTACACTGAAGTTTCTGAAAATATATCATTTTGAACAGATCTAGAAGTCTTCAATAGCATTCTTATTTTTTAGACATTAATATCGTAAAATTAAAAAACTTATTAAAAAGCCCCTCACTAACTCAATTAGCGAGAGGTTTTGTATAGACTTATTAAACAAATATTTTTTGTAGAAGCGATTGTTTTCTCTGTTTAAGGTTTTGGATTTTTAAATCTGTTTTTGAATTTAATACATCTAAACTATTTAACAATTTTATAATTTTAGTACGTTCATCTTCGACTGGTATTTTAATGTGTATATTTCTTATGTCATTCCCTGAAATAGATTCAAATGTACTCCCCTGTGAAAAACGGATCCATTTATTTTGAGTGGCAAACCATTCTAGAAAATAATATAAAAATTTATCTCCTTTAATTGAGCATACACCTCTACCAATGCACGCATTAATTTGTGCCATAGCTAATTTGCCTACAGGTGCTCTAACAGTTAAAATAATTTCGTCCTTCTGAATTAATTTGGTTACTTCCCTTGTATAAATACGGGGATTAATTAATCCATTCTCTATATCAGCATTTCCTTGGATTAATACCGTATCATTTGAGTTATCAGTATAATTTACACTTTTCGGACTTTGTCCCATAGTAACAGTTGTAACTTCACCCAATCTTTCATTTGTCCAATCTGGATAATCATTACCATTCTCATCTTTGAATCGCAATTCTTGCGAGAAGATTTTCTGCATATAGCCTTTTTTCTGTTGTTGAAGTAATTCGAGTTTTTGTTCTTCTAATTCAATTTGTCGGTCGAGTTTGCTGAAGAACTGACCAATTTTTTGTTGTTCTTGCTTTTTAGGGTAATTAATTTTAATTTTTCCAATTTCATTTTTGTTTATTTTTTTGGGAAATGCCACATGTAAAGTTTTTCTCCATAGTTCATTCTGGATAGATGATGATAAAATTAAATTTTTCAAAAAATAGGAATTAAGATTCTTAGTTTTTAATAATGCTAAGCTAACATAGTAAGCAAATTTTTCATTTGAACTCACTATGTTTGGTGTACCTATATCACCAATTCGAGTCATTAATATATCTCCGAATTCTGGTCGGATTTTAAACTCTTTTTCAAATGCTTCTTCTGAAATATACTTGCTTGAATTCAACGTTTTTATATTTTCTACTGACAAAAATTTTATACCTTCGTTTGTATATTTAGGAGTTTGATGAGTACCATCATATATTTTGGCTACTTCCCCCAACTGCTTCTCTTCCCATTCGCCTTCAAACTCTGGGAATCTCAACTCTGGCACATTTTTCTTTTGTGTATTACTCATCTTTCAACACCCCAAGTTCTTTCAGGTATGCATTAATTTCTTGTTCAATTTCTGCGATTTCTTTATCGATATTTTTCAAATCTTGTTGGACTTGATCTAAATCAATCGGTGCTTCTTCTTCGAATGTATCGACATACCTCGGTATGTTTAGGTTGTAATCGTTATCGGCAATCTCTTGTAATGTCGCACTGTAACTGTATTTATCAATCGTTTCTTTACGCTTATATGTGTCAATAATACGTTCGACTTGGGCATCGCTTAAATGGTTTTGATTTTTTCCTTTTTCAAAATCATTGGATGCATCGATAAATAATACGTTGTCGTCTTGTTGGCGACATTTTTTAAATACTAAAATACATGTTGGAATACTTGTACCATAGAAAATATTCGCTGGTAAGCCAATCACGGCTTCTAAGTAGTTCTTTTCTTCAATTAAATAACGACGAATGACGCCTTCTGCGGCACCACGGAATAAGACACCATGTGGGAGTACAACTGCCATGGTACCTTCATCGTCTAGGTAATGTACCATATGTTGAATAAAGGCAAAGTCTGCTTTGGATTTTGGCGCAAGCTTGCCGTAACCACTAAATCGTTCATCATTTTCAAATTTTGAATCTGCTGTCCATTTCGCACTATACGGTG
>ERZ1023263.214-NODE-214-length-16247-cov-41.459301_pt1 | contig 16247 bp, 8 predicted proteins | sample MGYA00380461_ERZ1023263 | MGnify/ENA primary metagenome ERZ1023263 (study PRJEB33173, sample SAMEA4830316) | metagenome | study: EMG produced TPA metagenomics assembly of the PRJEB25223 data set...
CCTATGTGAAATTGATAATCTTTATGCAAACGTATCAACGTTTCAACATGTGGTAATTGATCTGAATTTGTTAATGTTAATACATTCTTAGAATAATGATTCCGTTTATACGTGTCATATAAGTAACCAGATGCATATACTGCCTGTTGTTCCTCCCTAGATAGTTGTTCCTTGATCAATTTGTATTCATTCTGATTAGGGACAATAACGGCAAAGCGACTTTGAAGGTTTGGTGATAACATAACTTTCATATTTCCTGGGACATAACCCTGAGATTGTTCTTGCCAAAATAAAATACCTTTTTTCAATGTCGGCAAATGATAAATTGCTAAAAATGGTGTTGATAAAGTATTAAATATAACTTCTTTTATCTCAACGCCCATTTCACTCAAGTAAAATTTAATCCACTCTGTATATGACTCAAAAAAATAAGATTTCCCTTCATATTCTACAACTACATCGTTAGTTACATAATTCTCATAAATCACTTCTTTACCTTCACGTGTCATATACTTTTTTAATATTGCATTACCTAACAAATCGTAAACTGTTTCAGCAAATTTAAATCCTTCTTTTGTATAATAATCAACCGAACGCAAACGCTGTTTTGAATCAAGCCACTCTACATGGCTAACTACCCGTGTCTTATAATGTTCCTTATAAAAGATTTTACCTCTAAGCTCACCCATATCTGTAATGGTAGCCATTGTCGCATCTCCTTTAATTTCCCAAAAAGGAGGCGTATCAATATCATTAAAAAAAGCAGGGGTATCATCTTCATAAATTTGATATGCTGCGAAAAAACGATACGGCGATGTCACATCATCAGGTAAAAAACCATCATCATTGATTACAATCGTAAAGTGATTGAAACCAGCATGCTTAAGAGAGTGATGTAATTCCTGTGTTTCTTGATTATAATTTTCGAATAAATTAATCATATAGCACCTCTTCAATGAGTTGTCTCCATAGATCAACAATATGCGATGTTTTAAATGATTCTGCAATGTTATACGATACCTCATGTGCCCTTATGGGACCATCTTTAAAATATCGAATAATCATATGAGCGATTTGAGTTGTGATATCATCAGTAGACGCTTGTTCAAAATCTATCGGTATCAAATAGCCATTTTGATGATGTCGTATAAATGTCGGACTGCCATAATTCACATCAAATCCAATCATACCTAAACCTGAGCCAACCGCTTCCATTAATGTCAGTCCGAATCCTTCACTTTGTGAGGCAGCTATGAATAATTCATATTGCTGATATATTGTACGAAGATTTCTATGTCCTTTAATTTGTATGTAATCCTCAGCACGATGTTTGATAATAATATTTTTAATTTTTTCTTGTTCTTCTCCTTGTCCGTAGATATCAAAACTCAATTGAGGTAACTGATTTTTAGCTTTAATCACAGCTTCCACTATCCAATCAACATGTTTTTCGTTAGCAAGACGTGATGCGGTCATGATGGAATATGGTTTTCTTTCTTTTTCAGGATATTGTAACGATTCTATACTACCTACTGGAATTGTACGTATACGTGGGCAATCATTCTTATATTGTTTAAATTGTTCACTTAGTGTATGCCTTTGCAAATCTGTCGCTGTGATAAAGAAATCAATATACTGTGCATTTTCGAATTGATACTCATAATAATTATTCCATAAAATGTGAGTCCCATCAGTCGCCCCTTCACTGAAATGTTCAGCGTGAACGACTACGCCAACTTTACTGGATCCCTTGTTTTCTAATATGGCTTGTCCCACATCAGTTGCTCGATCAATAATAATGATATCGTCTGAATCCAATCGCAATTGGCGTATAAAGTATGCGACGAGTGCTTGTTTACTGTATAAACGTGCATCATCAAATACAAAAACATGTTCATCTTCATCTATATATTCGCGGTATACAATTGATCCATCTTCATTATAAAATTGACGCATATATATTTTAGCTTTATTGTCAAAAGGAGCATAATACTCCGAGAATGTTCTTACATAGCTATAAAAATCTTTCCTAATTAACATTCCATTCACTACAAACTCCGCACGATCAACGTAATGTTCGTTAGCATTTTTTAAATAGCAGGTTACGAATGTTTGCTGATTATTTAAATAGAGTCGTAATACTTTACCGTTTTGTTCTTTTCGAGTAACCTCATTACCTAACTCTGAAATTAAATCATCAACTGTGTACGTTGTAGGAGCGATTTTTACGTCTGTGAAGTATTGATATAGCCAAATAACTTCATCATCTTTAAACCCTATGTTGCTTGTTAGTGTTTGAATATTTTCTGATTGAATAAAATCTAAAAATATAAATTTTGTTGGATAAGGTAATTGCCTTAATAGTTTTGCTCGATACACTTGTGCATATTCAACACCACTACTGGCCCAACCGATTCCAAAATTGATATTATAAATCGTCATGTCTAACACCTCTTTGTTTATGGAAAATGAATGACCATATCTCCGTCCTTATCAAAGGTTAGAATACTTAAACATAAATTTCTAACCATCTTCCTTTTTATATCTTCAGACATATATTCATACGTTTCAAGAGCCACTTTGTGATATTCAAAAATGACATTACGCTGTCCATTTTGTCGATTGTTTACACTGGCTTTAAGTTGTTGTAAGTTATCTACTTGCTCAATCCATTCGCTATCTATCGCTTTCAAGATTGATTTTTGAATGAAACGAAGTTTTAAATATGAATCCGCCGCAATTTCTAAACGATTGTTAAATTGTTGAGTAAATTGTTGTATTAAGAATTGTATGATTTCTTCATCATTTTGCATATTAATATTTGATACATCTTCATCAAAGATAAAACTTAAGTTTTCGTATATATAATTCACAAGTGCACGTTCCCTACTTAAGCCAAGATTTTTAACGTCTTTTGTAAACACATCTCGTGCAAGCTGTTCAAAATTAAAATCATCAAAATCGCTTGCTTCAAGTATGTGATTACGTTCAGCATAAATTTTATCTCGTTGAACACTAATACTTTTTTCGAATTCATTTGCCATTTCTCTATTTTTCATAGCAGTCTCTTCAGATACACGTTGCGCTTTATTAACAATTGACTTTACACGTTTTTTAAAGAGTGCACTACTTTCTAGTTTAGATGCATCCATCGTTTGGAGATTTTTATTTTCTGCCAAGTTAGAGTTACTCCAACGTTTTACTAAATCATCATCAAGTGATACAAAAATCTGTGAATATCCAGGATCTCCTTGGCGACCTGAGCGTCCTCTTAATTGACGGTCAACACGACTGTTATCCATATGTTCATTAATTATCACTGCTAAGCCACCGATATCATAAACCTCTTTTGATAACTTTATATCAGTTCCACGCCCTGCCATACTTGTAGCAACAGTAACTGCAGATAATTGTCCCGCCTCAGCAATCATTTGTGCCTCTTTAGCTACATTTTGAGCGATTAATAAATTGTTAGGTATATCACATTTAAATAACTCAGCTGAAAAATATTCTGCCGCTTCTGCAGTACGTGTAATTAGTAACACAGGTTGTTGAGATTCATGTATATCAATCACTGTCTTTAAAATTGCATCGTTCTTTTTGTCACCATTTGCAAATACTCTATCGGGTCTATCATCCCGTTCAATCGGACTGTGCGTCGGAATCTCTATAACAACTTTTGAATATAAATCAAAGAATTCTTTTTCCCCTAATTTACCTGTTCCAGTCATACCTGAAAATTCATCAAATTGTTTAAATAAATTTTGGAATGTTATGGTTGCCATCACACTCATATCTTGAGAAATTTCAACATTTTCCAGAGCCTCTATAGCTTGATGTAAACCAGACTGAAGCTTCGTTCCAGGTAGCATACGACCAGTTATTCTATCTATAAGCACAATCTCACCATCAAAAATAAAATAGTCTAAATTATATTTGAATAAATACTTAGCTCTGAGCGATAAATGAATCATCCTCACTAAATCAAAATATTGCTGTTGGTATATATTATTCACTTTGAAATAATGGTTTGCTTTTTCCGATCCCTCATCAGTGAGCCACACTTCTTTTTTATTAAAATTAACTATGAAGTCTTTATCTTTCTCAAGTGTTTCAACAAACGTTTTAACGATGTGAAATAAATTAGATTGTACACGTGGCGCACCAGAAATAACTAAAGGCGTTTGGGCAGCATCTAATATAATAGAATCGACTTCATCAATAATAGCAAAGTTTAATTTCGGTAAAAATTTGGCACGAATATCATCAGCTAAATTATCAATTAAATAATCAAATCCTAATCGCCCATTAGTCGTGTAAACAATGTCATGGTGGTACAGTTCATATTTTTCATTTTCAGCGTATTCGTATTCTGGAATGTCCACAAATCCTAATGATACAGACAAGCCTAGCCATTCATATAGTGGTTTCATTTCTAAAAAATCGCGTTTTGCTAAGTAATCATTTGTTGTGATTAGATAAGCACCTTTACCTGTAAGTGCATTTAAGTACAGAGGCATGGTAGCTGTAAGCGTCTTACCTTCTCCTGTTTGCATTTCTGCAATATTCCCCTGATGCATAGCGATTGCTCCTAAAATCTGCACATCTTTTGGATACATACCTAAAACTCGCTTGGAAGCTTCTCTAACTGTGGCATAAGCTTGTGGCAGAATGTGATTGAGTGAAGATTTATTATCATTTAAATAAACTTTAAATTCTTTTGTCTTCGCTTGAAGTGCTTCATCACTAAAATTTGAGAACTCCTCACTAAGCGCATTAATTTGATTTAATATTTTGCGCAATTTTCTTAACCTAATATTATTAATAATTTGGTTAACACCTTTAGCCATTCATATCACTCCTGTGATAGTTTGATGAGTCTAGATGATGTGTCCTTATATTGGTTATTATTTGATTAATTACTTTAAGTTTTTTCTTAGGATCTATATATTGCGTTGCCTCATAAGCTTGATTACTATCTTCTCTTAATTCTTGCACAATTATATTGTGAAAAGATAGATGATTCATGCCAGCATTAATAAGTTCTAATTCATATGAATATGCTTCTCTAGGATAGACAATATTTTCTTTTTTATTTTTTAGAATTTGATGACTAAGAATTTCTTTATTCTTACGATAAAATTTCATTTTAAAATAAGCCGCACCCTTAGGTTCAACTTCAAAATTAAATTGAAATTGATATTGGTGCCCTTTTTTTAAAATAGGTAGCTTAGGGCTTACACGGTCTTCTGCAAAATCAGTTAACATATACCAACTGTGAATGATTGTACCGGATGGCATCAAAGGGTTCTCAAAATAGATATTATCTTGATTAAAACGTAATTTTGTACCATACATAAACGTTGATGAATTAACTAGTCGCCATTTGACTTCAAATTTCCTATCTTCTTGCATGTGTCACCCTCCCAAATCGCTCTTCCATGATTAAATGATAAAAATTAATAAACCAATGAGTAACAGTAGCAGAATCATCGTTATGTCTACCAGGAATTCTTTTACTTATCACACGTGCATGTTGTTTTGTAAGAACAGGCAATAAATCTTGAAATGCATATTTGTCATAATCATCATGCTCCATGTAAGCAATCGCAAATGTTGTCATTGACAAATCACTATGCTGAATTTGCTTCCAAAAATGATTATCTAACTGAACAACATCTTTGTTAGTTATGTCATTTTGATTCAATCGCAAAATATCAAGTGACGTTCCAAAATCGTTTGGACGAACGAGTTTCATATTATTAGCAATAGTACCTAGATTTATCAAAGGTTTTCCTACAATAACAGCCGCTGGATTTAATTTTGTAGCGTAATAAAGTGCGCCAAATGATCCCATTGATAACCCTGAAAGAATTAATTGGTTGTTCGCAAATCCCAAATAATCCAAAGCATTTTGGATGACCTTACGGATTGCCTGTTCATAATTCTCTGACCCTAGGTAAAAGGCACCACCTTCGATTCTAGGATCAGCTATTAAAATAAATGGAGCATTCATGCGTTTCATCATAAAGTACCCTTCAAAGCCCTCAGCAGTACGATACCCACTAAAATATACATTGAGTGGTGGTTTTAAATCTCCAGGATGAAAGTAATGTATAAATTCTTGCTTATTTTCATCACTATATCGTTTTCCGCCTAATATGAACTGCCCTAATTCCAAGCGTGACCAACGTTTATGAATAGCACCTATAAATAATGTTCCTTTACCTTTAGCTTTGATTGATACACTCACATATGTTTGATAAGGACGAGCAGGTAGTTCTATGGGGGCGTCTAAATCGTCTTGTTCATATATTAGCTTTTCTACTGGTTGATCAGTTGAATAAACAGGCGTCAATCTCAATGTATATTGGATTTTAGCATCACCTTCAACTTTAAATTCTGGCCATATTTGATTCACCTTATTGGCATCAGCGATGATATTTTGACTCCATGTAACGAGGGGTTGGTATGATTCCCCAAACCGTCCTGATACTTCAATAGATTCATTTCCATTAAATTGATAAGAACCATCAAAATGAATACTAACGCGACAATGAATAGGTTTAACTTTATCTCCATATTGCCCAGGAAATGTAATTGCCTCTAATTTTTGTTGTAATTGTTCTTCATTTTCATAAATGAGTGGTTTTATAAAATTACGTTGTATTGTCTTATCTTGTTGGTATTGATTATCCCAATACTCATTGTCAATCACAGTATTATACGGTGTACTGACTAATGATAAAAGTTTCATTAATGAATCAGAATAGTTTTCACGTACAAAAACAAAATCAAATTGTCCTTTTTCATCTAAAATATGTACTACAACATCTTGATAGCCACTTTCAAAATCAAACAAACCAACATCAAAATAATCCCATTCGACATTACTTTTTTGATTAAATAAAGAACCTAAATCATGACCACCTACTTGGAGTACTCTAAATTTACGCGCCACTTGAATCATCACCTTTAAATAACTGATCTATTTGATGAATAATATTAATAGAACTAAAATCATCCGATAATCTCATGGAATATGCATAAGAATAATTCCAATTTTTTAAATGTGTCAAAAAATAATCTAATGATTCTACAGTTTGCGATATGTCATCAATAATATATCCATTATGCATATGTTTAACATAATCTGTTCTCTTTTTATTAATTTGTGGTATACCCGCGCCAATACAACAGATTTGTAAGAAAAGTTTCGGCTCTAAAGATAAATCTACAACAACTCTTAATTTTGAAATAACGCTTACAAGATCTTCTTCAAACGGTACTGTTTCAATATCAATGATTGTTTCTTTTTTATTCTGTATCACGTCTTCAATTACATCACTTATTTCCTTTTTCTCTTGGTGATATAAATCATTGAGATGAGCAACTTCATCTATAAGATTTTCCGTAAGATGATCTCTACTCTTAGTTAAAATTTTCAACTTATAGCCATCTTTATGTTGAATATATTGAAATAAGGTGTTTACAATCTCTCGTATTTCAATCTCGTCCAAACCATCTATCCATAATCCAATATAAGTGTCATACAATTGACTACTTTGGTTAGGTAATGACTGCGCATCAAAAGGCGTTACCCTTAGAAGATTAAAATCATTCCTATTCAATCCTGCGTAGTGTTCAATCATATTTTGATTAGCTTGTGTATCAACGAGACAATAATATGCTCTCGAAATAGAATCATATAAATCTTGTGTCACCACTTTATTTCGCTCAGTAAAAATAGAAAAACATAAAGACGTTGCATCAATAGTGCGAGCCATCATTGAATTATGACGTTCATCAGATGCCACTATAACAGAATCATCTTCATTCAATTCTCTTTCTACATATGATTGGAATTTCTCTTCTATCAACTCGACCATAGATGAATACGTAACCTTTTTAAATTTTGATTGAAAATTTTTATTAATCGTTACTGTATTAACATTTAAGTCTTCAACAAATATTTCTTCCCCATCTTTTGAAAAATAGTGTTTTTTATTGTTATCCCCATCAGGTGTATAAGTACGCACTGCCGATATAAATCCTCTATCATCGAATACAAATCGTCTTTGAATTGTACTATACTTGTAATCCTCTACCCACATCAGGTACCCCTCTTGGCTGAAGTGAATTTTAGAAAACGTGTTATCACCCGTAATCGCTTGAATTTGAAAGGGAGTAAAAATAAATTCAGTGCCTTCTGGCCATGAAAGATCGCGATAATCAATAGCTTGAGGCGTTTGATGTCCAATGCCCTGTATCTCATCAAATACAGACCAATAATGACTTTCATACAAATCATATCGATGGAGGAATGTTCTAAGATATGGACTAAAACTTAAAACTATCAATTGATAATCCACATTATTCGAACTATGCATTGTCATTAAACTAATCATATCGTCAAAATCTGTATACTGTTTTTTTTGATAGAATGGTCTTGAGGTACTTTCCCACCATCTGTTATGGCTATACCAAGCTGGTATAAAGCGTTTCATATTCCAAAACCTCCTCCCTACCAATATTTATTTAAAATTTGCTTATAGCTGTCAAAGTATAAGTACGCTCTAATTGTTTCAGCGATATTAATTCCAATATAGACAAATACAATTATTTGAGTTGTAAAGTAAACTTCTTTAAGTAAGTGGGGTACAAGCAGCGCTGAATACATTGGTATAGCGAGTACAATCGCTACTACTATTGAACCGAACCAACAAATACGACGTGCTTTACTTCCTAGAAATTTTTCTGTCTGCTGTCCAGGTTGAATACCCTCGAAGTAATTCCCATTTTTAAGAAATTCCTTTGATTTACGTTTCGTATTAATTAATAATCTTGATAAAAAGTAACCCAAAATCATTTGTAACAGAATATATATAGTAATTCCAACTGGATTTGTAAAATTAAAGACTTGTGATTCAAAATTATGATTCACGATAAAGCGTCCTATGAAATTAACGACATTATTCGTTAACATAAATAATGACAAACTCACCATGATAGAGATACTACCAGCAGGATTAAGTTTCCATGATAAATATGATGGTATATCTTTAGCAGAAATATTCATAATATCATTATATTCTATCCGATATTCTGTTAACTCAATGAAGAAGAGTATAAATAAGGTCAACATTAATAAGACAATAATCATAGTAATTAAAGATGCGCTTGAATTTAATTTGGGAAAATGTGTATTAAATATAGATTTAACAAGACTCATTAAAACAATTGGCATAGGTCCCGAAATGCCATACGTTGTATTTTGATCTGCTAACCATACCATTAACAACGTCCCTGTAATTAAAACTAATAATAAAATAAGCATATTACTATCTTTAATCGCATGTTTATTAATATATGAATGAATAATGTAAAATCCTTGAGCGGCACTAATGATAAGTGTTAACGCTCGTTCTTTGAAATGTCGTTCCCTACGAGTTTGTGTTTTAACCTTATCATTACTTTTGTGGTTTATTAGTGTCAAAATAATCATCGAACTTAACCACGGCCCAAGCCCTAGTGAAAATATATTTAATGTATGTAAATCCCCACCTACATTAGTAATAGCTAACTTAAAAAAGGAGTCTTTATGTGTTCTTAAATTTTCATTACTTACGATTGAAATATTACTTCCTATAATATATATAACTAAAATTAAGCATGTAAAAAATATTCTTTTATATAAGATTTTATATTCGAATTTCTTAAACATTTTTTCACCCTAATTATTAAATAATTAATCACTTGAATCATATCTAAAGAGGCTAAGGATAATCTAAAGTTGGATTTAGTTGTCATGTACTTATCCAATCAATTAATGTTCCTTAGCCTCTTAATATGATTAAAACTATCTGTTATTTACTATCATCTTGATCATCATCGTCTTTTCTAAATTTTTTTGCTAAACCGAAGATAGCCAATAGTATAGCTACTGCTACTATAAAACCGTTGCTTACAACTCCATCTTCTCCTTTAGTCGGTTGTTTAACGACTTTATCTTGTGCACGATTTTGATGAAGTAAATCGAGGTTGTTTGAGTGATTATCAGCTTGATTACTTTGTGTTTCATTGTGTTGTTCTGAATCAGTATAACCTCTTTGTTCTTGTAAATCATAATCTTTTCCAGTTTTATTAAGCATATTCGTATTTTTTGATTGAGTCACGATTGTATCTTCAGACGAGCTATCACCAATAAATTGACTTTCACTATTTATAGGAGATTGTGAATTGAAAGTTTCAGATGTACTCATTGATGTGGACGTGCTTGCCGATTCGCTTAATGACGTACTTGCACTATTTGAGTCGCTTACACTCATTGATGTAGATGCACTATCGGATGTTGATGTTCTTGTTGAATCTGAAATACTTGTATTTGTTGAGCCACTCAACGATGTACTTGCTCTGTTTGAGTCACTCACACTTGTTGATTCAGACGTACTTTCTGATGTCGATGTGCTTGTCGATTCTGAAAGACTCGTACTTAATGATTCACTCATGGATGCACTTGCACTGTTCGAGTCACTCACACTCGTTGATGTGGATGCACTGTCTGATGTCGACATACTCGTTGAATCCGAAATGCTTGTACTTGTTGAGTCACTTAATGATGTACTTGCGCTATTGGAGTCACTCTCGCTCGTTGACGTGGATGCACTTTCTGATGTCGATGTACTTGTTGAATCTGAAACGCTTGTACTTGATGAGTCACTTACCGATGTGCTTGCGCTGTTTGAGTCACTTACGCTCGTTGATGTGGATGCACTCGTTGATCCTGAAAGACTCGTACTTGTTGAGTCACTTAATGACGTACTTGTACTATTTGAGTCGCTCACGCTCGTTGATGTGGACGCACTGTCAGATGTCGATGTGCTCGTTGAGTCTGAAAGACTCGTGCTTAATGATCCACTTAACGATGTACTTTCACTTGTTGATTCACTCTCACTTGTTGATGTGGATGCACTATCTGATGTTGACGCGCTTGTTGAATCTGAAACGCTTGTACTTGTCGAGCCACTTAACGATGTGCTGGCACTGTTTGACTCACTCTCACTCGTTGATGTGGATGCACTATCTGATGTTGACGCGCTTGTTGAATCTGAAACGCTTGTGCTTGTCGATTCACTTAATGACGTACTTGCGCTATCGGAGTCGCTCTCGCTCGTTGATGTTGATGCACTTGCTGATGTCGACGTACTCGTTGAGTCTGAAACGCTTGTACTTGTTGAGCCACTTAATGACGTACTTGCGCTATTGGAGTCACTCACGCTCGTTGATGTTGATGCACTTGCTGACGTTGACGCGCTTGTTGAATCTGAAACGCTTGTGCTTGTCGACTCACTTAACGATGTACTTTCACTGTTTGAGTCACTCTCACTTGTTGACGTTGACGCACTGTCGGATGTCGATGTACTTGTTGAGTCTGAAACGCTCGTACTTGTCGAGCCACTTAACGATGTACTTGCACTTGTTGACTCACTCTCTCTTGCTGACTCTGATGCACTTTCTGATGTGGATGTGCTTGCTGATCCTGAAAGACTTGTACTTGTCGAGCCACTTAACGATGTACTTGCGCTATTGGAGTCACTCACGCTCGTTGATGTTGATGCACTTGCTGACGTTGACGCGCTTGTTGAATCTGAAACGCTTGTGCTTGTCGACTCACTTAACGATGTACTTTCACTGTTTGAGTCACTCTCACTTGTTGACGTTGACGCACTGTCGGATGTCGATGTACTTGTTGAATCTGAAACGCTTGTGCTTGTCGATTCACTCAATGACGTACTTGCACTTGTTGATTCACTCTCTCTTGTTGACGTTGATGCGCTTTCTGATGTTGACGCGCTTGTTGAATCTGAAACGCTTGTGCTTGTCGAGTCACTTAAGGACGTACTTGCTCTGTTTGAGTCGCTTACACTCATAGATGTAGATGCACTATCTGATGTTGATGTACTCGTTGAGTCTGAAATGCTTGTACTTGTTGACTCACTTAAGGATGTACTTGCACTGTCCGAGTCGCTCTCACTTGTTGACGTTGATCCACTTTCTGATGTCGATGTGCTCGTTGAGTCTGAAAGACTCGTACTTGTCGAGTCACTTAATGACGTACTTGTACTGTTTGAGGCACTCACACTCGTTGATGTTGATGTACTTGTCGATTCTGAAACGCTCGTACTTGTCGAGTCACTTAACGATGTACTTGCACTGTCCGAGTCGCTCTCACTTGTTGATGTTGACGCACTGTCTGATGTCGACATACTCGTTGAATCTGAAAGACTCGTACTTGTCGATTCACTTAATGACGTACTTGCACTATTCGAGTCACTCACACTCGTTGATGTTGACGCACTTTCTGACGTTGACGCGCTTGTTGAATCTGAAACGCTTGTGCTTACTGATTCACTTGATGACGTACTTGCACTGTCCGAGTCGCTCTCACTTGTTGATGCAGATGCACTGTCTGATGTCGATGTACTTGTTGAGTCTGAAACGCTTGTACTTGTTGAGCCACTCAATGATGTGCTTGTACTGTTTGACTCACTCACACTCGTTGATGTGGATGCACTATCTGATGTGGATGTGCTTGTTGATTCTGAATCACTTGTGCTTACTGATTCACTTGATGACGTACTTGCACTGTCCGAGTCACTCACACTCGTTGATGTTGATGCACTGTCTGATGTCGATGTACTCGTTGAATCTGAAACGCTCGTACTTAATGATTCACTTATGGATGTGCTTGTACTGTTTGACTCACTCACACTCGTTGATGTTGATGCACTGTCTGATGTTGATGTACTTGTTGAGTCTGAAATGCTTGTACTTGTTGAGCCACTCAACGATGTACTTGCTCTTTCCGAGTCGCTCTCACTTGTTGATGCAGATGCACTATCGGATGTTGATGTACTTGTTGAGTCTGAAACGCTTGTACTTAATGAGCCACTTAACGATGTGCTGGCACTGTTTGAGTCACTCACACTCGTTGATGTTGATGCACTGTCTGATGTCGATGTACTCGTTGAATCTGAAAGACTCGTACTTGTCGAGCCACTTAAGGATGTACTTGCTCTTTCCGAGTCGCTCTCACTTGTTGACGTTGATGCACTGTCTGATGTCGATGTACTCGTTGAATCTGAAAGACTCGTACTTGTCGAGCCACTTAACGATGTACTTGCACTGTCTGACTCACTCTCACTCGTTGATGTGGACGCACTGTCGGATGTCGACGCGCTTGTTGAATCTGAAACGCTTGTGCTTATCGACTCGCTTAATGACGTACTTTCACTTGTTGAGTCACTCTCACTCGTTGACGTTGATGCACTGTCGGATGTCGACGTACTCGTTGAATCTGAAACGCTCGTACTTAATGATTCACTTATGGATGTACTTGCACTTTCCGAGTCGCTCACACTCGTTGATGTTGATGCACTGTCGGATGTCGACGCGCTTGTTGAATCTGAAACGCTTGTGCTTGTCGACTCGCTTAATGACGTACTTTCACTTGTTGAGTCACTCTCACTCGTTGACGTTGATGCACTTTCTGACGTTGACGTACTTGTTGAGTCCGAAAGACTTGTGCTTGTCGATTCACTTAATGACGTACTTGTACTGTCTGACTCACTCTCACTCGTTGACGTTGATGCACTGTCGGATGTCGACGCACTCGTTGAGCCTGAAAGACTCGTACTTGTCGATTCACTTAATGACGTACTTTTACTGTTTGATTCACTCTCGCTCGCTGACATTGATGCACTGTCGGATGTCGACGTACTCGTTGAATCTGAAACGCTTGTACTTGTCGATTCACTTAATGACGTACTTGCACTGTCTGACTCACTCTCACTCGTTGATGTGGACGCACTGTCGGATGTCGATGTACTTGTTGAATCTGAAACGCTTGTGCTTGTCGATTTACTTAATGACGTACTTGCGCTATTGGAGTCACTTACGCTCGTTGACGTTGATGCGCTATCAGACGTCGACGTACTCACTGATTCTGATAATAGTTTACTTGTGCTTGCTGATTCGCTCGCTTTTATTGATGCGCTATCAGACGTCGATGTGCTCGTTGAGTCTGAAATGCTTGTACTTGTTGAGCCACTCACACTTGTTGATGTTGACGCACTTTCTGACGTTGACACGCTTGCTGAATCTGAAACGCTTGTGCTTGTCGATTCACTTAATGACGTACTTTTACTCGTTGACTCACTCTTTCTTGCTGACTCTGATGCACTATCAGATGTCGACGTACTCGCTGATTCTGATAATTGTTTACTTGTGCTTGCTGATTCGCTCGCTTGGATTGACGTACTATTCGACGTCGACGCACTTAACGACTCTGAGAGACTCTTACTTGTTGATAATGATTGACTCGCTTTTACACTATCACTTAGCGATGTACTATTACTTATACTTGTTGAAACACTGTTTACTATGCTAGTGGAAGTAGAGTCACTTGCGCTATTTCTCGTTACTTCATAATTAATTTTAGTCGTAGTTTTATTTCCGCTCGCATCCGTTGACTCAATCGTGATTGTATTTGTTCCTATTTGAGTTGGAGTTCCAACAATTGAATTCGTTGATGCATCAAATTTAAGTCCTTGTGGCAATCCTGTTACTGTATGCGTTACCACTTTGCCACTATTATCTGTAGCAGTTATCGTAATTGGATTAATCGGCGTGAAAACTTCTGATGCTTGACTTGGAGTCACATTTACAACAGGGCTGATTGTATCTTGAATCGTTATTGTAAATTGCTTAGATGTTACGTTCCCAGTAGCATCAGTCGTATTAACTGTCACAGTTGTAGTTCCTACTTCACTTGGCGTGCCAGTAATTGTATTAGTCGTTTGATCAAAAGATAACCCTGAAGGTAGACCTGTCACAGTTGTAGTTAATACGTCCTTACTATTGTCAGTTGTAGTAATTGTAATTGGATTAATGGTCTTTCCAACTTCTCTAGTTTGACTATCAACACTAATTTGAGGACCTTGAACATCTTTGAATTTATAAATCACTGTTTGGCCTGAGTTAGTTAATTTAAGTGTAGGCGTACCTGACGTTTCTGAATAATTGGGGTTTTGTAAAGCGTCTGTACTAACATAACTATAACCTGAATTTTTCAAGTTGTTTAATTGTTTATCTATATTTACAGTCCCGTCAACTTCACCTGCAATAGTTTTAGGCGGGATAATATCCTTACCAGTATTTGCATCTACATAGCGTACTTTAGCAACAGCTGATTCTGTATACTCGAATGTTCCAAATTGAACTTGTTGTAAGTTTTTTGCGCCACCAGTTGAGGCAGTCATAGATAGAGAAAACGTCGTACCACCACTGTTTTTAATCCAATCTGTAAGATTTCTCGTAAAGGTTTGTCCAGCGTACGTCACTGTCATCACTTTTGTATCACCGTTATAATCAATGACAAAATCTTGGAATGAATTGTCAGTAGGTTGTACATTTAATTTAGCCGCAGATGATGCCTCAGTAGTAGCCATACCATTTCTATCTGTACTTACAAATGCACCAAAAGCGCCACCCCCACCAACATTACGTGGATCTGCTTTTGCTTTAGCCTCAGATTTAGGATTTGATGTATTATGATACGTATCCAATTTAAAACCAAAGGCATTATTCAAACCACCTATTCCAACGGCAGCCCCTTCTTTACCTATCTGTCCTAAAGGGCCTGGTGAAAATGCAAAGCCAATGCCATCTCCACCTGCTATACCATCAGGAGAATAACCTTCATATCTATTACCAAGGTTAACTTTACCTGTAAAACGGAAGCTACGGTTTGAATCTAATCGAGTGTTTAAAGATATGGCACCCTTTTGACTATATGCGTCTGGCGTTAAGGTAGCAATACCTGTTTTAGGATCATACGTCGCAGATCCAGACAGATTCATATGTTCATTAAAGTTATCTTTGTTCACCACAACAGAATTAGATGTCAGACTTGAAGTTGTTGTCGTGGACGTTGTTGTCGGTGCTGCCATCGTATTCAAAACAGTAAATCTACTAAATGTTCTTAAATTTGCAAAGGAAGTAGGACTCGATTGATTCGAAGTAGATGTTGATGTCAGATTAGATATTTGATTTGTACTAGTACGTGCTTCACTAGTCGCTAATGAATCGGGTGCTTTTGTTTCGATTGACTGGGTTAAATTGGAGCTAATGTTCTTTTCTGAGGATGACGTGTTTGATTGTGTTGACTTAGAGGTTACATTCGAAGA
>ERZ1023263.230-NODE-230-length-15268-cov-21.489187_pt1 | contig 15268 bp, 11 predicted proteins | sample MGYA00380461_ERZ1023263 | MGnify/ENA primary metagenome ERZ1023263 (study PRJEB33173, sample SAMEA4830316) | metagenome | study: EMG produced TPA metagenomics assembly of the PRJEB25223 data set...
CCGAGTGAAGTTATGGCTGGTTTTTATACTGTTGCACTTGCCGCTTGAATCCGCCTTCAAAAAATAAAAGTACTGTTGTTATTTTAAAATCTAATCCAGAAACAATCAGATAATTTCACTGTCTGGAACTGAATAATTTTGAAAAAGCAGAAAAGTCGAAGCATAAAAAAAGACCCAAATTTTACAATTTGAGTCTTTTTAAACATTCTGGCGAGAGAGGGAGTCATATTTGTTTTGTAAGTAAATGAAATATAATTAAATAAAAATATATATTTTTGATTATACCCACATTTGTACCCCCAACTACATAAGGGTGCTTTTATGTCATCTGATGCTTATTATTAAATGAACAAATAACAATCAGTTGCTATATCTGAATTATTTTACTCACAGTGAATCGATTTTGGTAGTAATTGAACGTTCAGGGTATGCAAGTCGAATGACCACACATGGTTTTAGATCGCTATTTAGTACAGTCGTAAACGAATCGAATCTGTTTAATCCAGATGCCATTGAACGCCAGCTTGCTCATGTGCCTCAAAATAGAATTCGTTCGGCATATAACCGAGCGCAATATTGGGATGAGCGGGTGAGATTGATGCAGTGGTATGGGGAGCAGGTAGAAGGATGGATGGCTCAGTATTGAGCCTTTCCTTTCTAGTTACTTATAGTCTTTATATTCTTCATATTCCTTATTAATCAATTTTTCTAGAAGTTCTGATTCAGAAATATTGTAAAGCTCTGCTAATTCTTTCAATCGAACTTTTGTATTTTTTCTTAAGGGTAAGTGAAATTTCTTTTTGAGATTATCCTTATTTTTTAATCTAAAAACATTTTGCTGCCATGCTTTTTTAAGTTTATTTAAATCATTAATATACTTTTCTCTATTATGAATATAAAGATCGTCAAAATAAGCATAGATATAATTCTCATGTAACTTTTCTTTTTCAAAAAGAAATTGAGGGAAAACATTGTATTCAAAATTTTTATCAATATAGCTTTTGCTCCACTCTATAAAATCTTTATTCTTAATGTATTTATTTAGATTTATTTTTTCTTTTATTATTTTATCAAAATCAGCAATATATTCTTCCAAGTCTAAATTTTTTTGAATGATATTGTGCGTTATTTCGGGGTTTAAATAAATCAAAGCTAAAATAAAAATTCTAGGATTATTAATGTTTTTATGAACTTTATGATTGTCGTTTTGTCTAAGTATTTTAGGGTTGTGGGCGGATTTGTGTATTATATTATTATTAATTTGACTTGATGTTTCTGAGTTTTTTAATTTTTTAAATGTACTTTCTCTAATAAAAATAGGTATATCGTAGTCTTGGGTGAATCTATTAATTAAGAACCAACATAATCTGTCATCCTTTAGGTGTAGATTAATATCTATATTTAAAATATATTCTTTCTGTTCTTTATGACAATTCTTAATAAAGATATTTATTTCTTCTTCTTCAAGTTTAGATAAAGTTGTTTTTATATAATCAAATAAATATTTATAAGAATATTTTTCATTATAAAAATTGAAAAAATCACGAGGGGTGTAATTATTAGTGCTAGCCGCTTTCCAAGCTATCCATACATACTCATGCTCTTTAAAACCTCTTAAAAGTCTGTCAATCAAAAGCCCTTTACGGATATCAGGATTTACCGAAGTTAAGCCCATTTTTATTAATTACCTGTAGTATTTCTTGTAGTATTTATACTAATATTTTGTCTAGTATTTTTCAATACTGAACTCACCTTGAATACTTAAAAATATTAGCTTATGGACATTTTTATTAGCTATTAATTAGGTTTTAGCTTAACTCTAGCTTTTTTGAGACTCGATCCTACATGAATTTAAGCGTAGAGCAGGGAGGAAAAGTTTTTCATGTGGAGAATAGGTACTGTACTACAGGAGGAATTTGGACTCCCTAAAGCTTTGGTTATTAATCTAATCGTTTATTAGGTAACACTTTATTGTGAAGTAAACGTATATATATACTGAATTCCCTATCTCTTATGTAACTATCACACACATAGGTTTAAACATGAGAGTTTTAATTAATCAGGAAAAACTTACACTTGAGATTGAGAAATTTTTAAAGCGTTTAAAAAGAGAACGTACAAAATGGTATGGATTCTATTCGCAGCTTACTAATCTGTTATTAGGCTTTAATGATATTTATGATCCCGATGATGAATACACAGGTTATCTTAAATTCTTTGTAATTCTGAGATATGACTTACAGAGAATAGACTCTGGTTATTTGGAACTTATGGATGAGTTAAAGATAATTGGGTACAGAGAGATAAGAAAATGGTTTTTAGATTTATTTGAGCTTTTCAAGAAAGATTATGAAACTATTGAAAAACAGAAAGATGAAAATAAAATTGAATTGCAGAAATATTGCAGGTCAATACTTAATAAATGCAGTCGAATATTAGTTGCTCGTGTAGACTTGGGTTATTTGCAAGAACATTCTAGTCGAATCAGAGTTGGCGATATTTATAAGGACTTAGATATACTGCTTAATCGTATCCAAAATAAAGATGGCATATTTAAACATGTGATTGGATTTGCATGGGGAATAGAACAAGGTGGTAAAAGTAAAGGTTTTCACTGCCACTTAGCAATCATCTATGATAATGCCTACCGTGCTGGAAGCGCGGAATATTGGGGGAATGAAATTATTGAGTTATGGAAGGATATTACTAGAGGTTATGGTCAAGGCTATAATTGTTGGAATCGTGAACGTGTAGCGAAACTTCGAAGAGAGAATAAGCTGGGGATCGGTGTGATTTATCGTCGTGATTCAACCCAAGTGACAAATTTCATTGAGGCAATGGAATACATTGCTGATCATCACAAACGTACTCTTCAATACTTACGTGTAAAGCCCAAAGGACGAAGAGTATTTGGTAAGGGTCAGTTAAGAGCGCAGTATGATAGACGCTAAATGAAAATAATCTCAGATATACATTATCTAGATGAAAACGAGTTTTTTTAACTTTGCAAGGCTTGTCAATCGGTAAGCCTTTGTCATTTCTGGAGATGTATATTATGAGTTTAATTTGTCCTTATTGTTTTTCGGATCAGGTTATTCAAGTGGTTAATCAGCAGGTGAGTGGATCTGATTCTACAGGTCTAGCAGCATCTGCATCGTTCGCAACTATCGGTGCAACCATTTCAAAGGGTTTACCTTTGCCAATATCACCACTGCTTGGCGGGCTTGCAGGTGCGGTCATTGGTGGTCTATTTAGCAGCGTGTTTGATGAGCCGAAAAAGCCAATCACCCTGGCCTACTATCACTGCAATCACTGTCAGCAGAATTTTCGTTGAATCATCATAGGAGATAAGAACGATGGCACATCAAATCGAACAAATCGCCTATGTTGGCGAAACCCCTTGGCATGGTCTGGGTAATCAGCTGAGTCCGAATCAACCACTCGAAGTTTGGGCACAGCAAGCTGGGATGGACTGGCGGATTGAATCCTCGAACGTCAGCTATATGGCACAGAATGAACGTGGTCAGAGCATTATCATGCCATTTGAAGAGCAGCGTGTCTTGTATCGTTCAGATACCCATGCACCTTTATCTGTGGTCAGTCAGCGTTATCAGGAAGTTCAGCCTAAAGAGATTCTGGAGTTCTACCGGGATCTGACTGAGCAGTCTGGCTTTGAGTTAGAAACCGCAGGGGTTTTGAAAGGTGGGAAGAAGTTCTGGGCTTTGGCACGTACCGGGCAAAGTACCGCGTTAAAGTCTAAGGATGTCAGTAATGGTTATATCTTGCTGGCTACTGCATGTGATGGCACGTTGGCAACGACAGCACAATTCACCAGTATCCGAGTGGTCTGTAACAACACGTTAGCCATTGCTCTACGTGGGCAGAGCAGTAGTGCTGGTGTAGTGAAAGTTCCACATAGTACCAAGTTTGACGCAGAGAAAGTGAAGCAGCAATTAGGTATTTCAGTGCGTGCATGGGATGAGCACATGTATGAGATGAAACAGCTCACGCAGCGTAAGGTGAGTCAGCAGGAAGCTAAGGCTTACTTTGATGCGGTGTTCAATAACAGCACCATGTCAATTTCCGATCCTGAAGAAAACATCATTCAGTTCTATCGTAATGTCGCGCAGCAAGCTCAAGAGAAAAAGCCTGAACCAAATGGTCGTGCCATGAATAAAGCTTTGGACATGTTCAATGGGCAAGGACGTGGTGCTGACCTGTCATCCGCCAAAGACACTGCTTATGGCTTACTGTGTTCGATCACAGAATTTGTGGATCATGAACGACGTGCCATGAGTACCGATCATCGTCTTGATTCAGCTTGGTTTGGTGCAGGTGCGGGTGTGAAACAACGGGGATTGGAGCAAGCGCTTGCTTTGATCGCCTGAAATTAACTAACTCACTTATGTCGAAATCAAGTCACCCTAAACAAGTGCTAGTCAGAGCACTCATGTAACGCCTCTCAATTAAAACAGCAAACGAATCGCCATACCCGACCTCGTGTCGGGTATGGCTTTTTTATGCATTTCTTTTACAGAGATCAGAATTTATAAGGATAATTCCATGAATCAAATTGTACCTATTTCCCATCAGCCTACGAATGTAGGCTCAAAGATCGTAGTTAATCCAACCATCACTACTAAACGCTCAACAGCAGCCAAGCGGCTGGTCAACACCAAAGGGATGGCGTATCAAGATTGGCTCGAAGTTCGTAAACAAGGTATCGGTAGCAGTGATGCCGCGACTGCCTGTGGTCTCAATCCCTATATGTCGATGCTGGAACTCTGGCTAATCAAAACTGGACGACAGGCTCAATCCATAGAAGATGAAAGCTCAGGTGTAGCACCGCTATATTGGGGTAAGCAGCTGGAACCTTTGGTGGCAGAGTTCTATAGCATGCGCACCCATAACAAGGTACGACGGATCAATGCGGTGCTTCAGCATCCTGATCCCGATAAACACTTTATGCTAGCCAATCTGGATTACAGCGTAGTCGGCAGCGATGAAGTCCAAATTTTGGAATGCAAAACAGCAGGTGAGCATGGAGCAAAATTGTGGCGTGATGGTGTGCCTTTATATGTGCTTTGTCAGGTACAACATCAACTGGCGGTGACTGGTAAACAGGCAGCGCATGTTTGTGTCTTGATCTGTGGGCATGAAACCAAGATCTTCAAAGTGACACGGTCTGAATCAGTGATTGAGCATATTGTTAAAGCAGAACGATATTTCTGGGAGTGTGTAGAAAAGGATATGCCGCCATCAGTCGATGCCAGTGAATCCGCAGCTAATGCGATTCAACAACTCTATCCAGCGCATGTACCTTTAACCGTAGAGGATCTTTCGCAAAACGAAAATGCCAATTTGATGTTCGACCAGCTCATCAAAATAAAAGAAGAGATCCAGCATCAGCAGGAACGCTTTGACCAGCTTAAACATGAAATTCAAATGATGATGCAAGACAAGGAAAGGGCGGTCTTTGCTCATGGCTCAGTAGTCTGGAAGAAAGCTAAGGATTCCATCAGCCTCAATACCAAAGCATTGCTTCAGCACCAGCCTGAACTCATCGAGCTTTATCCACTTGAAAAGCAGGGCAGTCGTCGATTTAACATCTATACCGACTAAGTCCTATCTACAGCACCAAATCAAAAATTCACAAAAATCGCTCCCCGCTCTCTACCCTTCGGTAGAGAGCAAATCGGTCGCGATTTCTGTAGCACTTTATCTGGCTCTACATTCTTTGGGTAACTTATTTGGTCCTTGTTCCGACCTACATACATAGACCCAAATTTGTAAGGTAATACATTAAGGAATATCAACATGATTAAAGGTTTAGCAATTACTCCTCCAATACTCGGACGGATCAGTATCGGTCGGATGATCGAGAAGAATGGCAAACGCCTACCGGAAAAGGATGACCAGTTCACCATTACTTCCCAGATTCAAAGCAAAGAAGGCTGGGTTAAACATCCACTGGATGATCAGCTGCGAGCGAATGCTCCGAATCAAAAGCTACGTTCAATCCCTGTCAGAATGATCTTTAATGATCCTGATTTAAACCTGCGTGCAGAATACAGCCTGTTTGACCGACAGACTGGAAGACCTGTCTGTGTCGGTAATGGAGAAACCTGCCAACGTTTAACCAATCAAGGCGTGGAGCAACTTCCCTGTCCATCCCCTGATTTATGTCCATTGGCTCAAGGAGGGAACTGTAAGCCCTACGGGCGTTTGCATGTGAACTTAGATGAATCGGATGAGTTTGGCACCTTCATCTTTAGAACTACAGGCTTTAATAGTATTCGGACTTTGGCTGCGCGACTGAGTTATTACCATGCAGCATCAAATGGCTTGTTGTCATGTCTACCCTTGCAGTTGATATTGCGAGGCAAGAGTACGACACAAAGTTATCGTCAGCCGGTGTATTACGTGGATCTAACGTTAAGGGAAGGTATTAGCCTGAATGAAGCCATTATTCAGGCAAAGCAAATTGATGAACAGAGCAAGCAGGCGGGGTTTTATCAGGAGGCTTTAGACTTTACCGCAAGGAAGGGTTTGGGGAATGGAAGGATGGACGTAGACATGGAGGAAGGCTTGGAGGTAATTGAGGAGTTTTATCAGCCTGTCGGAGGCCAGCAGATCGAAGAGACTCAGACTGCATTTGATATTCAACAGGGATTGAAAGGATCAGTGACGGCTTTGAATTAAATCGTACAAGGTAAAACCTTACGAGATTGCCGTATCTCATGAGCGAGTTGCTCGAAATCATGAGATAGGAGTAAACATCATGAATGCATTTGTTGGTCAAACTTTCCCGATGAATCAAATCATTAATATTAAAGAGGTAGTTCAATTTACAAGTATCAGTCGAGCTAAAATCTATGAAATGATCAATGAGAAATCAAAATACTACGATTCTACTTTTCCAAAGCCTGTGCGACTAAGTGAATCTCGTATTGGCTGGTCAGCTTGGGAAATAAATCAATGGATTGAAGATAAGCTGGAAAATCGTGAATAAAGGTGGGGAGCTTCGGCTCCCTTATTTTTTGGTTTTCAGTAAACTATGGAAATGTTAAAAATCTAAAGAATAAAATGAATCAAGCCATTCACTACTACAATCAAAAGATGCTTTAAACGACATTTTCTGTCGCTGAGTGAAATCAATTCAGTGATTAATCACTATTTTTTTCCAAAAGTTCAACAAAATTTCAGTAAGATAAAGGTAAGCAAGTTTTCAGTTGATGCTACTGCGTCAAATAAGAACCAGGATTTTTCAGAACACTATGACCAACAATAACTTTTCACAAATCGCTTCTTTCATCTGGTCGGTTGCCGACCTGCTGCGTGGTGACTTCAAACAATCGCAATACGGTCGCATCATTCTGCCATTTACCTTGTTACGTCGTTTGGAATGTGTACTGGAAGAAAGCAAGGCTGCGGTACTGGCAGAACATGAAAAAGTCTCCAAGCTGAATCTGCCAGAAGAAGCTCAAGAAAAGTTATTGCTGCGTGCCACCAACGGTCTAGCCTTCTTTAATACCTCCCCAATGGATCTTAGCAAAATGGGGCAGAGTGATATCAAGGCCAACTTAAGCACTTATGTGCAAAGTTTCTCCAAAGATGCCCGTGAGATCTTTGAATACTTTAACTTCATCGAATTTGTGGGCCTCCTCGATGATGCCAACCTTTTGTATAAAGTCGTGCAAAAGTTTGCTACCACGGATCTGAGTCCAAAGAACGTATCCAACCATGACATGGGTTTGGTGTTTGAAGAACTGATCCGTCGTTTTGCCGAAGGTTCTAATGAAACCGCAGGGGAACACTTTACCCCGCGTGACATCGTACGTTTGACCACGGCACTGGTGTTTATGGAAGATGATGACGTCCTGACCAAAGACGGCATTATCCGGACCATTTATGACCCGACTGCGGGGACGGGTGGCTTCCTGTCTTCAGGCATGGAATATCTGCATGAGCTGAACCCGAATGCCGTAATGCGTGCCTTTGGTCAGGAGCTTAACCCAGAATCCTACGCCATCTGTAAAGCCGACATGCTGATCAAAGGTCAGGACGTGAGCCGAATTAAACTCGGTAACACGCTGTCAAATGACCAGCTTGCTGTGGATCAGTTTGACTACATGCTGTCGAATCCACCCTTTGGCGTGGACTGGAAAAAGATCGAACAGGACATCAAGGACGAGCACGAGCACAAAGGCTTCGATGGTCGTTTCGGTGCAGGCTTGCCACGGGTATCGGATGGTTCACTATTATTCCTGATGCACCTGATCAGCAAGATGCGTGATGCCAGTAGTACCGAGAGCGGCAGCCGCATCGGGATTATCCTAAATGGTTCACCATTGTTTACTGGTAGTGCAGGCAGTGGCGAAAGTGAGATCCGTCGCTATATTTTAGAAGCCGACTTGCTGGAAGCCATTATTGCCTTACCGAACGACATGTTCTACAACACCGGGATTGCCACCTATATCTGGGTACTCAGCAATAAAAAAGCCGCTGAACGTAAAGGCAAGGTACAGCTGATCAATGCCTCAAACCTCAGTACCAAAATGCGTAAGTCGCTGGGTTCAAAACGTAACTATCTCACTGAAACTGAAATTGCCACCATTACCCAAAATTACGGTGACTTTGTCGCGGTAGACACCTTGGCGCAGGATGGCGAAACCGAACAGCAAAAACCATTCGCCAGCAAAATCTTTGACAGTCATGAATTTGGTTATCGTCGCGTGACCATTGAACGTCCATTACGTTTATCGGCACAGATCACGGATAGCGCAATTGCATCATTACGCTTTGCCCCGAAACCGTTTAATGCCGTGATGCAAAGTATTGATGCGCAATTGGGTACAGCCTTTGGTACAGTGTGGACAGCAGAAACTTACGGTCAGTTGCAGGACGTTGCCCTTGAGGTACGTGCCCTGATTAAAGCGGAATTCCCTGAGCTAAAAGAAAAAGACATTAAAGAGGTACTGGACAGCAAAATCTGGCTATTCCAGAAAGCCTTGATGGAAAAAGCCCAAGCCTTACAGGCCGTGATTGGTACTGAGCAGTTTGATGACTTTAACCAGTTTGATGAAGTGCTGAAAAAAGCCCTCAAGCAAACCGACATCAAGCTGGATGCCAAAGAGAAGAAACAGCTGTTAGATGCCATTACCTGGAAGAATCCGGAAGCAGAACCAGTGATTAACAAGGTCGTGAAACAGGCAGAAAACCCACTGTATGGCCAGTTTAGCTATAACGGTAAAGTAGTTGAGTTTGTACAAGATGGCGACTTGCGTGATGCCGAAAATATTGCATTGAATCCAAAGGTCAGCACCACGGAATTGATTGAAGACTACTTTAAACGTGAAGTCCAGCCACACGTGGCCGATGCGTGGATTAATGCTGACAAGCGCGATGAAAAAGATGGTGAGATCGGCATAGTGGGTTATGAAATTCCGTTTAACCGTCATTTCTACGTGTACCAGCCACCGCGTGATTTAGCTGAGATTGATGCGGATTTGGATGCGGTGAGCCGTGAAATTATGGAACTTCTGCAAGAGGTGCATTCTTAATGGCGAAGTATCAAAAATACGCTGAGTATAAAGATTCAGGTGTTGAATGGTTAGGTGAGATTCCTAGCCATTGGAAAGTCGTTAAATTAAGTTATAAATTAAGATTATTGAGTGGTGATGGCATAACTGCCTTTGATATTGAAGATACAGGAACTTACCCTGTATTTGGTGGTAATGGTTTGAGAGGATTTACTGAAAAATATAATTGTGATGGTGAATATGCACTAGTTGGTAGACAAGGTGCACTTTGTGGAAATATCAATGTAGCAAGAGGAAAGTTTTTTGCTACTGAACATGCTGTTGTTGTCTATCCATACGAAAAATTTAACCTTACATATTTATCAGAATTTTTAAGGTTTATGGATTTGGGGCAATATTCCGTTTCTGCTGCACAACCAGGAATTGCAGTTGATCGCATTAATGCACTTCCGATAGTTACTCCTACATTAGATGAACAAAATTCTATTGGTGATTTCTTGGATCATGAAACCGCCAAAATCGATCATCTGATTGAAAAACAACAACAACTGATTGAACTGCTCAAAGAAAAACGTCAAGCGGTGATTAGCCATGCCGTGACCAAAGGCTTAAATCCAAATGTCCCGATGAAAGATTCGGGTGTGGCATGGTTAGGGGAAGTGCCGGAGCATTGGGATGTTATTTATATTAAACACTTAACAGAAGTAAAAAGAGGAGCTTCTCCGAGACCTATTGATGACCCTAAATATTTTGATGATGAAGGTGAGTATGCTTGGACTCGAATAGCAGATGTCACGAAAGCAGGTATGTATCTAACTGATACAACTCAAAAATTATCTAAATTAGGATCTTCTCTTAGTGTCCGTTTAGAACCAAACGAATTGTTTTTAAGTATAGCCGGAACAGTTGGAAAGCCTTGTATTACTGTATTCAAAGCTTGCATCCATGATGGTTTTGTTTATTTTCCTACCTTAAAAATGAATAATAAATTTTTATATTATATTTTTGAAGCAGGGCAAGCTTATTTAGGTTTAGGAAAAATGGGTACTCAATTAAATTTAAACACCGATACGGTTGGTGGAATAAAAATTGGATTACCTCCTAACTTTGAAATAGAACAGATCATTTCTTACATAGAAACACAAAATGCAAAGTATGACTTTTTAATCTTAACTGCTAATAAACAAGTTTCTCTTTTACAAGAACGCCGAACCGCCCTGATCTCCGCAGCCGTGACTGGAAAAATTGATGTTCGCAATTGGCAAGCTCCAAGCGTTACTGAGGCAGACACGGAGTTAAGCGCATGAGTGATCATTCTTTAACGCCCGTAGCCTTGCCACAATTGACCCAAGATATTGTTTCACTTGTCCATGCCGCCAAACAGCGTGCAGCCGTAGCCGTCAATGCCGAACTGACCTTGCTGTATTGGCACGTGGGACAACGTATCCGACAGGAAATCCTCAAAGGTGAACGGGCAGAATATGGGCAACACATCATTGGTAATTTATCCAAAGCCCTGACAGCGCAATTAGGCCGAGGCTGGGGAAAGTCACAGCTCAACTACTATGTTAAATTTGCCGAAGTTTTTGATGATATCAACATTGTCCATGCAGTGCGTGGACAATTAAGCTGGACGCATCTTAAAACCCTGATGTATATAGATGACCACATCAAACGAGAATTCTATCTCAACATGGCAGTGCAGGAACGCTGGTCTACGCGAACGCTGGATGAACGGATCGGTTCAATGCTGTTTGAACGTACCGCGATTTCCAAAAAACCGGATGAAACCATTCTGCATGAACTGCAACAGCTCAAGGAACAAGGGGTTGTACATCAGCAGCTCTTGCTCAAAGATCCCTATATTCTGGACTTTCTCGATCTGAATGACCGCTATCTGGAAAAAGATTTAGAAGATGCCATTTTGCGCGATATTGAGCAGTTTCTTTTAGAGCTGGGTTCAGGTTTTAGCTTTATTGCCCGCCAGAAGCGTATTCAAATCGATGAAGATGATTTCTACATTGATCTGTTATTTTACAACCGCAAACTCAAACGACTGGTCGCGATTGACCTGAAAACTGAAAAATTCCGCCATTCGCATAAAAGCCAGATGGAACTGTATTTACGCTGGCTGGCCAAATACGAACAGGAAGAAGGTGAAAACCCACCGCTGGGCATTATTTTCTGTACCTCCAAAAAACATGAACAAATTGAATTGCTGGACTTGGAAAAATCGGATATTCATGTGGCTGAATATATGACGGTTTTGCCACCCAAAGAAGTCTTGGAACAGCGCTTACACCTTGCGAGGGAACGTGCTAAACAACGCTTGCTCGCCGATGGAGAATCATAAACATGGATGCCACCCGTGAAAGCATTTTCCAGAACGACATCATTCAGCAGATGCTGGCTCAGGGCTGGCAACTCGGTACGCCACAAGGCTATAACCGTGAAACTGCCTTGTATGAGCAGGACGTACTGGATTTTGTGCAACAGACCCAAGCACAAGACTGGCAGAAGTTTCAGCGCATCTTTCCACAAGATACCGAACGGCATTTTCTAGAAGCCGTGGTTGCCCAGCTGAAGAAAGCCGACATCAATGCCACCGATGAACAGTCGCGTAGCTATGGCACTTTAGGTGTGCTGCGTCACGGAGTGAAAACCCGCAGCGCACGATTTTTCCTCTGTCAGTTTAAACCGGAACATGCGCTAAATCCCGATACCTTAGCCAATTACAAAAAGAACATCTGCCGCATTGTGCCAGAGTTGGTCTATAGCCCGTATGCTACGGCTGCCGAGTTACAGGACATGGGCAAACAGGCCAAGAAATGGCGTATTGACTTGGTATTGTTTATCAACGGCTTTCCTGTGGCAACACTGGAACTCAAGTCCGAGTTTAAACAAGCGGTGCAGAATGCCATGTTGCAGTACAAACGCACCCGCTTGCCGAAAGATCCAGAAACCAACAAGCCTGAACCCTTGCTGATGTTTAAGCGTGGCGCATTGGTACACTTTGCCGTCAGTCAGTATGAAGTCTATATGGCGACCCAATTGGCCGGAGAAGACACCTTCTTCCTGCCGTTCAACAAGGGTACAGCGGAAGGTGGTGCAGGCAATGATGTGCCGGAAGACCAGAATCAGTACGCCACCGCCTATCTGTGGAATGAAGTTCTCACCCCAGACAATTTGCTGAATATCATTGGACGTTTTGTCCATCTGCAAATTGAAGAAAAAGAAGACTGGGAAGGCCGCAAGTACAAAAAAGAACTGCTGATCTTCCCACGTTACCACCAGTGGAATGTGGTCACCAAACTGATCAATGCCGCCTTAGAGGAGGGCACTGGACAGAAATATCTGATTCAGCACAGTGCAGGTTCAGGCAAGTCCAACTCAATTGCCTGGACAGCACATCAGCTGTCGACCCTGTACGATCAACACAATCAGAAACTGTTTGATTCGGTGATTGTGGTCACTGATCGTACCATTCTGGATGCCCAGCTACAGGACACCATCTATCAGTTTGAACATGCCGATGGCGTGGTCGGACGCATCAATAACAAAGAGGGTGATGGCTCCAAGTCGGAAAAACTGGCCAAGGCACTGGAAACATCACAGCCGATTATCATTGTGACCATTCAGACTTTCCCCTTTGTGTTGCGTGCGATTGAAAACAGTACCAATCTGAAACAGCGACGTTATGCGGTGATTGCCGATGAAGCGCATTCTTCACAAAGCGGCTCTACGGCACGACAACTCAAAGAAGTGTTGATGCTGGAAGAGCGCGAAGAGGATGCTGAACTGTCTTCGGAAGATATTCTGGATGCGGTGGTGGCTGCACGTAAGGGCAGTAATAACCTCAGCTACTATGCCTTTACCGCGACACCGAAAGACAAAACCCTGCAACTGTTTGGCCGTGTACCCAATCCTGAGCTACCGCCATCCAAGCAGAACAAGCCGGAAGCCTTCCATGTTTACTCCATGCGCCAAGCCATTGAAGAAGGCTTTATTCTGGATGTGCTGAAAAACTATACCAACTATAAAGTGGTGTATAAACTCAAACAGAAAATTGAAGAAGCCGACAAACAGGTCGATGCCAAAAAAGCCAAGATCAGACTGAATCAGTGGGTGCGCCTGCATGACCACAACATTTCTCAGAAAGTGAAAGTCATTGTCGAGCATTTCAAAAATAACGTGATGGGCTTATTGGGTGGACAGGCCAAAGCCATGGTGGTGACCAGTTCACGTAAAGAAGCGGTGCGTTACAAGCTCGCTTTTGATAAATACGTGACGGATCAGGGCTATAAGTCCATTCAGGCTATGGTCGCATTCTCGGGTGAGGTTGAGTTTAATGACAAGGATACCGACAGCAGTGGTTTAGTCGGGCAGACCTTTAATGAACGCAACATGAACCCCGGGCTGAAAGGTCGGGAAATGCGCAAGGCCTTTGACAGTGATGACTATCAGGTGATGCTGGTGGCTAACAAGTTCCAGACTGGCTTTGACCAACCGAAACTGTGTGCCATGTACGTAGACAAAAAGCTGGGTGGTGTTGAGTGCGTACAAACCCTGTCACGCCTGAACCGCACCTATCCGGGCAAGGCGGAATCTGGCACCTTTGTCTTGGACTTCTTTAACGATCCTGAAGATATCCTGGCGGCCTTCCAACCGTATTACCAAACCGCTGAACTGGCCGATGTTTCCAATCCAGATCAGATCTTTGACCTGTTTGAAAAGCTGAAAGCTACCAAGATTTTTCTGTGGACGGAAGTTGAACAGTTTGTAGAAGCCTTTTTTACCAAGAACAAATCCAATGCTGCGATTAGTAATATCTGCAAACCCGCGGTTGAACGCTGGCAGAAACGTTATAGTCAGGCCATCGAAGCCTATAACACCACCCGTGACATGCTGGAACGCTGCAAGAAAACCAATGATGCGGTGCTGATTGCTAATGCCGACAATGCCTTTAAAGAGGCCAAGCTTGAAAAAGACAAGCTGGAAATCTTTAAAAAAGACTTGGGAAGTTTTACCCGTTTTTACGAGTTTATGTCACAGATCGTGGACTACGATGATAAAGAACTGGAAAAACTTAGTCTGTATGCGCGTAACCTGCGTCCATTGCTGCGTGAAACCGCAACGAAAGATGATGAGGTGGACTTAAGTAATGTCAGCATGAGCCATTACCGCTTGTCCAAGATCCGTCAGCAGGACATCAAGCTGAAAGAAGATGCCGAAGATTTTAAGCTAGAACCCGGCAATGACCTCGGTGCAGCCAAGCCACGCGATAAGAAAGAAGAGTTCCTGTCACAGATTATAGAGCGTCTGAATGATGTCTTTATCACTGATAACCTAACCGATAAAGACATGCTGAACTATGCCTATACGGTACGTGACAAGTTGGCGGAAAATGAGATTGTGATGAAGCAGATTGCCAACAATACCCGTGAACAAGCCATGCTGGGTGATTTCCCGAAAGCGATGGATGATGCCATTCTTGGTAGCAGTGCCGCCCATCAGGAACAGATGATGCAGTTACTTTCTGATCCGGCGAAGGCCAGCATATTTGCACGGGTGATTTTTGATATGTTGAGTGGTGGGTAATTTTAGAGAGGGAGAGGGGGGAAAGAGAATGCAAATTGATGCCCAAGGGCTTTGTTGCACAAAGATTTGAAAGGCAAAGCGCCCCTAATTGAGCCAAATTTAAGGCGTAACTTGGGTAAGTGGTCGAC
>ERZ1023263.240-NODE-240-length-14601-cov-20.790458_pt1 | contig 14601 bp, 14 predicted proteins | sample MGYA00380461_ERZ1023263 | MGnify/ENA primary metagenome ERZ1023263 (study PRJEB33173, sample SAMEA4830316) | metagenome | study: EMG produced TPA metagenomics assembly of the PRJEB25223 data set...
TCTAATGGCTGCTTAACCTCTACTTTTAACTTCGGTTATTTATGGGAGGATTACCCTCTGATTTCAGGGGTATATTTTAATTTTGTCATCGGGGTAGTCTCTCAGAATATTGACTCTCCGACAAACCCGGTACGGTTCAATCTATTGTTATTCTTACCTGAAATTGATGTGAGCTTATAGAGACAAGGTAAATTTGCAAAAGTGCCGGCTATTCAGTGTTCATTGAATGTTTAATTTAATTTATTAAGCTTGACCTTGGAGTGGCTCTAAGCCTTATACTTGGTACAAATTTTTCGATTGTTATGATGATGCGTTCTACTACATGGATTACAGTCTTGGTTGGATTGTTCATGTTCCAAAGCTTTTGGAATGTGGCGGCGGCCTTTTGTGTCCATGAACAACAGCCTCAATCACAGCAGAGTTATCATTTTGGTCATCACCAAAATACCTTGTGTGCCAGCGATAGTCGTCAACACGATCATAATGGACAGTCAGAAAACATAAAAACATTCAGTAGCGATTTAGAAATCGGTGAAGATCATCAAGATCATCTACCATCGATGACGCATTTGATTGTACAAAATGAAAAAGTAGATGTGTTTCATCCAAGCTCTGAAGTTAAAGTGAATCCACAATTTCATTGGAAAAACAGCTATCAGGCTCCTGACCTGTTTCAACAAAGCCCACCTCCCGAATTTTCCCCGCTCATGGTGGGGTAGCCTAAAACATTCCCACCACTTTTATTATTTAAATAAGTGGGAAAAATCATGTCTTCACAATCAATTATACTCTTGCGTCATAGCTTGGTTGCTTGTATATGTGCAGCGGCTATGCAATATAGCTATGCTGAAAACGTTACCAGCTTTGAATCCGCTTTAGCAAAAGTACAAAGTTACCAGACTCAAGACAAGCTGTGGCAACAAGTTCAGCAAATATCTGAATTGAATATTCAGCAAAGTCGGTTATGGCAGAATCCAAGTATAAGTTTAGAACAGTCTGGCTTTGGCTCAGGTCAAGAACAGGAATTCAATGTTGGCGTTAGTCAACCTCTAGATCTATTTGGTCAGCGTAAGCTGAACCGGGTGATTGCCAATACCTCGAATCAACAAATCCAATTGCAACAGCAATTATGGAAGGCACAAAGCCAACTGATTGTTAAATTTGCATGGTCGCAATTTGCACTTGCTGAGGTTGAGCAGTCTGCTTATTCAGTACAGTTAAAAACAAGTAAAGCCAATCTGGACAGTGCCCAGAAACGCTATCAGGCAGGCAGTATTGCCCTGGTTGATTTTGAGCGTACCCAAATTGAAGCGCTAGAAATCCAACGACTTTATCAGCAAGCGATGCTGAATAAACAAGCTGCCGGTCGTCAGCTGTCTAATTTGTGGGGGGGAGAAACATCTTCACATCTTCAATTGAATAAAACCGCTATCCCTTGGCCAGAGCAAAGTCTCCAAACTGTGCAACGGTATATTGCTGAAGGGTGGCTAGAAAAATTCTATGCCTTGAACATTCAGCAATCGGATCATCAAATTGAAAATTTAAGAATTCAGGCACGTCCCAATCCGACTTTAAATGTAGGCATGAAACGTAGCAAAACCCCTAATGAAAGCAACGATACGACTTTGGCAATCGGCGTGGCTATTCCACTGAATATTTTCAACCGCCAGCAATATGCGATCCCGATGGTCCAGCAACAGCAAATATTGCTGAACCAACAGCAGCAGCGTGAGCTGAAGCAACAAATACTCAATATTGCCAACAGCATGCATCAGCTCAAAGGTTTACGTAGCCAGTTCGATGCCACAACAGCACAAGTTACTTTGGCGACCAAAGTTCAGAGCCGTACTTTACAAGGGTTTCAGGCAGGGAAACTGTCCATTACCGACGTTCAACAAGCAACCACCCAACTGCAGAATCTTCGATTGGGTCAATTACAAATTCTACGTCAAGCTTGGCAAACTGCCCTCGCAGCTGAGGCACTCAGTATTGGCACAAGTTATGAAGAAATTAGCCGTTCGGATGCCTATACACAACTGAATAAAAAGGCAGTCGAAGCATCGCAAAATTTAATCAATGGGGGAGCACGATAAAATGAACGCCAAGCAAAACGGAAAAATATCCCAGTCTCTCATGATTGCAATTTTGATTCTGATTACGGTCTTGGTCAGTCTGGTTATTTGGTTAAGTTCAAAAAAAACTGAATCTGAGGGGCATGGTCATGATGAGGGAAATGCCGAACATTCTGATGAAGATAGTTCTGAAGAAGGACATGCTGAAGAAGGCGAAATACAACTGACCAGCCAACAAATGGTTGAACAAGGTTTAAAAGTTGCTGTTGCATCCACAGGATTGGTTGAAAAGCTGACAACCCTGCCAGGTAAATTGGTGGTGAATACCGATCAACAAGCGCATATATCGCCTAATTTTAGTGGTCATGTCGAGCAGGTCAATGTGGCTTTAGGACAGAGCGTGCAAAAAGGACAAACGCTGGCTGTACTAATCGTGCCTGAACTGATCGACCAACAGGCAAATCTGCGTATGGCACAGGTGAATCTGGATTTGGCCCGTAAAGATTACCAGCGCGAACAGCAACTCTGGTCACAGGGGATTTCTGCCAAACAGGATTACCAGCGTGCCGAAAATGCCTACCGTCAAGCGCAGATTACTGTCCAGTCCTCACAAGCACGTTTAAATGCATTAGGTGCAAGTGGCAATAACAATGGGCGTTTTCTGATTAAAGCACCGATCTCTGGGGTGATCAGTCAAAAAGATATTGTGGTCGGTGAAAATGTGCAACTGGCTAATCAGCTCTTTGTCATTGAACAGCTGAAAGATTTATGGCTTGAGTTTAATTTGCCGAATCAATTCTCAGGTCAACTGCAAGCCGGGCAAAAAATTGACTTTAAAGTGAATGATTCAGATCAAATCTATAAAGCTACTGTACAAAGCTTAACCTCTCATGCAGATGTACAAACAGGGCGTCTGGTGGTGCGCGCAAAACTCGATGCGCAAGCTACTGAGTTGCGTTCTAATGTGTTAGTGAGAGTGTTGATTCCGGAAGCTACAGCAAAATCAACCCTTCGGATTCAAAAGTCTGCGCTGCAAAGTATTGAAGGTGAAGACAGTATTTTCATCGTAGATTCAGAACAAAAAGGTCAAGTCCACTTAAAAGCACAGAAAGTGCAATTGGGGCAGGCTTCAAGTGATGGACAATGGCTTGAAGTGATTTCTGGGCTGACTGAAGGGCAGAAGTATATCGCTCAAGGCAGTTTCTTGTTGAAATCTGAATTAGAAAAAGACGAGGCAGGCCATGAACATTAATTCTGATCTGCCAAAACCAGAAGGTTTATTCGAACGAATCATTCAGTTTTCCATACAAAATGCGATTTGGGTGTTGCTCTTTGTCTGTACCTGGATTGCGGTCGGGGTGTATAGCTATCAGAAACTCCCGATTGATGCTGTACCCGATATTACCAATACCCAAGTCCAGATTAATACTCAAGCCAAGGGTTTTACTGCGCTTGAAGTCGAACAGCGGATTACCTATCCCATTGAAAATGCCATGGCTGGCATTCCGGATCTGGAGCTTACCCGTTCCATATCCCGTTATGGACTCTCTCAAGTCACCATTGTCTTTAAAGATGGGACTGATATTTATTGGGCCCGTCAGCAGATTAACCAACGGATACAGGAGGCGCAATCTGAGTTGCCTGCACAAATCGCACCGACGATGTCCCCCGTTTCTACGGGTCTCGGTGAGATTTATCAATGGGTACTGAAGGCAGATCCGAATGCGAAAAAGCCGGATGGAACTGCATACACGCCGATGGATTTGCGTGAGATTCAGGACTGGATTGTGCGTCCTCAACTGCAACGTGTTAAGGGAGTTGCAGAGGTCAACAGTATTGGTGGTTTTGAAAAAACCTATGTGGTCTCTCCCGATTTAAACCGGATGCAGCAACTGAATATCTCATTAGAACAACTGCAACAGGCTTTAGCGCAAAATAATGAGAACCGAGGTGCAGGTTATATTGAAGACAATGGTCAGCAACTGACGGTACGTGTACCGGGTACATTCAATGGGCTTTCTGATATTGAGAACACCATGCTGGGTAGCCCAAATGGCAGCCCAATTCGGGTTGGTGATATTGCGCAAGTCTCTATTGGGCATGATTTAAGAACCGGTGGGGCAACCTATAACGGCAAAGAAACCGTTTTAGGGATTGCCATGATGGCGATGGGTGGAAATAGCCGGACTGTTTCTAAAGCTGTGGATGCCAAGCTTCAAGATATTCAGAATAGTTTGCCTAAAGGGGTAGTGATTGAAACGGTGTACGACCGTACTACCTTGGTTGAGAAGGCGATTAAAACCGTTCAGAAAAACTTGGTAGAGGGAGCAATCCTGGTCATCATCATTCTGTTCCTGTTTTTAGGGAATATCCGTGCTGCCTTGATTACTGCCTGTGTCATTCCACTCTCTATACTGTTTACCTTAACCGGGATGGCACAGAAAAATATCAGTGCCAATCTGATGAGTTTAGGTGCACTCGATTTCGGCATCATTGTCGATGGTGCTGTGGTGATTGTCGAAAACTGTATCCGGCGTTTAGCCCATACACAGCAACTGTTAAAACGACCTCTCACACAAAGTGAACGCTTTAAGGAAGTTTTTCTGGCTGCCCGCCAAGCACGTCGTCCTCTTATTTTTGGTCAGCTTATTATTTTGGTGGTGTATTTGCCGATTTTTGCTTTAAGTGGTGTAGAAGCAAAACTATTTCATCCGATGGCTTTAACCGTTGTTCTCGCACTGGTGGCAGCTATTATTTTATCGATCACCTTTGTGCCCGCTGCAGTTGCTTTATGGGTTAAAGGGGAGATCAAAGAAACGGAAAGCCGTTGGATGATCTGGCTCAAAACCCGATATCAACAGATATTGGATGGAGCCTATCATTACAAAGCGGTGGTTTTAACTTTTGCCATTTGTCTCCTGGTCATTACGGGTCTGCTCAGCACGAAGATTGGCAGTGAGTTTGCACCCCAGCTGAGTGAAGGTGATTTTGCGGTACAGCAATTACGTTCTCCAAGCACAGGCTTGGAAGAGTCTTTACGTATTCAGGAAAATACCGAAAAGCTTTTACTGAAAAACTTTCCCGAAATTAAAGCTATATTTGCCCGTACCGGGACTGCTGAAGTGGCGACAGATGTGATGCCACCGAATATTTCCGATGGTTATATCATGCTGAAACCACGTGAGGAATGGCCAGATTCAAAAGAAAGCCTAGATGCACTTCGAACCCGAATGGAAGCTTATCTTGCGACAATTCCCGGCAATAACAGTGAGTTTTCTCAGCCTATTGAGCTACGTTTTAATGAACTGATTTCAGGTATACGCAGTGATGTGGGGGTGAAGGTTTTTGGTGATGACATGCAGGTTTTGAATACTGAGGCTGCAAAAATCGCGAAAATCATTCAGCAAGTCGCAGGTAGCAGTGCGGTGAAAGTTGAACAAACTTCGGGTCTGCCTTTACTCAATGTAGAGATTGATAAAGCTTTAGCTGCCCAGTATGGCTTGAGTGTGAAATCTATTCAGGATGTGGTGGCTGCAAGTATTGGTGGACAAAGCGTGGGAGAGATTTTAGAAGGCGATCGTCGTTTTGATTTTGTTATCCGTCTTGGAGAGCAAGACCGTAGTGTCGCATCTGTTTCCCAGTTACCTATTCAGCTTCCAAATGGTGGCAGTATTTTATTGTCGGATGTCGCGCAAGTCTCGACCATTGAAGGAATCAACCAAGTCAGTCGAGAAAATGGTAAACGCCGAGTTGTGGTTACAACGAATGTTGAAGGGCGTGATTTAGGGTCTTTTGTTTCTGATGTACAGACACAGCTCAAAGCATACACTTTGCCAAGTGGTTATTGGATAGAATATGGCGGTCAGTTTGAAAATTTGGCTTCAGCCAAAGCACGGATGCAAATCGTGATTCCACTGGCTTTAATCACTATCTTTATTTTACTGATGGCGGTCTTTCACAATGTCAAAGAAAGTCTATTGGTCTTTACCGGGGTACCCTTTGCCTTGACCGGTGGTGTGCTGTTCCTTTGGCTAAGGGATATTCCATTATCGATGTCAGCTGGAATTGGCTTTATTGCCTTATCTGGTGTTGCAGTCCTCAATGGACTGGTAATGCTGACCTTTATTAAGGAATTAAGGGACAAATATCCAGTGCATAAAGCCGTGTGGCAAGGGGCTATTTTGCGCTTAAGACCAGTGTTGATGACAGCTTGTGTGGCTTCACTGGGTTTTGTACCAATGGCGCTGGCAACCGGAACAGGGGCTGAGGTTCAACGGCCACTGGCAACCGTAGTGATTGGCGGGATTATCTCTTCAACATTACTAACTTTGGTGCTGTTACCCGTGCTTTATCGTTGGATAAATGAAAAGAAAGTTTCTTAATCCAATAGATTAGTCGATTTACAGCAGAGATATTGGCTGTTATCCAATATCTCTGCTCATCATAAATAGAATAAGGAAAATATTTTATGTCAGAACATCATGATCATAGCCATGCGGTTGTTACTGAAGAAAATAGTAAGAAGTTAATGGTTGCCTTAGGTTTAACGACTACTTTTTTAATAGTAGAAGTTGTCGCTGCTTTTATTACCCAAAGTTTGGCTTTGTTATCTGATGCAGCTCATATGTTTACTGATGTAGCCGCTTTAGCTATTGCTCTTGCCGCTATCAAAATTGGTAAAAAAGCCGCAGATGATAAAAGAACTTTTGGCTATCAGCGATTTGAAATTTTAGCGGCTCTGTTTAATGCGGTGATGCTTTTTGTGGTAGCAATATATATTGTATATGAAGCTTATCAACGTTTTACGAATCCTGCTGAAATTCAAAGTGTTGGAATGATGATTGTCGCGGTCATTGGTTTGGTCATAAATTTGATTTCAATGAAAATCCTTTCTGCTAGTGCTGAAGGAAGTCTAAATATAAAAGGTGCATATTTAGAAGTTCTTAGTGATGCTCTAGGATCGATAGGCGTGATTATCGGAGGAATAGTTATTTATTTTACCCAGTGGATGTGGGTTGATACCGTAATCGCTGTGTTAATTGGCTTCTGGGTCTTACCTCGAACTTGGATTTTATTAAAACAAAGTATTCATATTCTGCTTGAAGGAGTTCCTGATGAGATTGATATTGAGTCGTTAAGAAATGATTTATTGAAGCTAGAGGGCGTTGAAGGGATTCATCAGTTGAAAGTCTGGGCTATATCCTCAAGAAATATTCATTTAACTGCTCATTTGGTTGCTCCGAATAGCAATACAGATCAACTCTATCAAAATGCCTTAGAAGTTCTAAAACATAATCATAATATTACTGAAATTACGTTACAAATAGAAAATACGAAATGTAATACATTGAACCAACATAAACACTAATTTGGACTTTAGTCTTCATATAGATGTTTTGTGTAACTTTAAAGTATACCCTAAAATAACACAGACAACGCCCTGAAGTTTATGTCTCATTTAAATAAATTTTGTCCATACGTTACATGTAACTTTGAAATATAATATTCATTATTTACAATAAGCAGAAATAAGCATTTGGTAGAAGGCATGATGAAAGGTCATAAGGTGGGATATGTCAGAGTCAGCTCTGTTGACCAGAATATTGGACGACAACTTGAAGGAGTCGAAGTCGACAGGGTTTTTATCGATAAGGCCTCTGGAAAAAATACTGCCCGTCCGAAATTTCAGGAAATGCTCAGCTATGTTCGTGAAGGAGACATGATCGTCGTGCACTCTATGGATCGTTTCGCTCGAAGTCTGAAAGATTTAGTTACTGAAGTTGATCAGCTCATAAAGAAGGGAGTCGCCATCCAGTTTGTCAAAGAAAATATTACTTTCACGGCCCAGGCCACTCCGATGGATAACCTGATGTTGCAGCTTATGGGCGCTTTTGCTCAATTCGAGCGGGAAATTATCTTGGAACGCCAAAAAGAGGGGATTAAGCTTGCAGCGGCTCAAGGGAAATATAAAGGTCGTGTCCATAAATTGAACACTGAGCAGGCTGAGGCTTTACGACAAGCCTGGAAAGAAGGACTGTATTCCTCCAAAGTTGCTCTGGCAAAAGCATTTGGTATCAGCCGGCAAGCTGTTTATCGATATTTACAAATAATTAATTAATCATTCTCTATAATTTGGACTAATATGTGCGTATAAAATCAGTGACTATTCTTTAAGCCCAAATAGGAGCAGACTCAGCTTTATAAAATTCAATGTTTATTTTTTTAGTGTCTATAAATCGGTGGGCATTAGCAATTGTTGTTTTATTAGAGTCTGAGTATTGATCACCAAATATACTGATATAAATATTTTCAACTTCACTCTTATTAATTTGATCGAAAATATGTTGATCATTTTCAGCCATTGAATGCCCATGAATAAACAAAGAACCTTTTATTTTTTTTAATTTTTTATAACATGAGTTCAAATATGGATTATGCTGAATTCTACTAAGTTTAGCTTCGTAATTAGGTTCTGATACAAATAATGGAAATTTTCCAACAGCTAGATTTTCTTTTACATGATCAACAATACTCTTACCTAAGTGATCTTTAAATGTATGTTTGTTAATAGTCACTTTACTATCATATAAATGCAGTCCTCCATGTAGATAGAAAACATTTTGATCGCTAGTATTTTCCCAACTATTGTATCTAAAACCGTCCTTACTAAAATATCCTGTAGGAGATATTTCTTTTTTATTAATGACCCAATAAAGCAATAAGTCATAATTTAATGTAAACACTTGAGAAAATTGTTTAATGAATGGCCTTGCTTTTTCATACTGGCTTGTTGATACAAAATTGGATGTTAAGGGATGAGTATCAGAAATAACTTTAACTAGAGAATTTTTCAACTGTTCTTGATCACTTTGTATTTCAATAATTTTATTTTTATCTACATCATATAATTCACATATCTTTTGTGCTGACTCTAATATTCTCATGATCTTTTCAAAATCATAGGTATCGAATTCCGTAAATAACTGACGAATTTCGAGATCTCTGGTACCAAAATCAGCTTTATCAAATAAAGACTTATAATTAAAAATTTCATGACTCCATGCTTGAGAAAAGCCATTTGCTAATAATATTGATACTTCAGATTTATTAGATATTGAATCAAACTTATCTTTAAAATTACCTATTTTCATTTTTAAAATAAAATATAAGAGTATGATAGTAATTAAATTATATCATAATTTCGACTATCCTAGGTAATCCTCCCTAAAAATAATAGGATCTAAAAGTAAAGTTTTCTCTTAAAATATAGGCAGGAGATTCTGCATGAAACCAACTATCTAGCTAGCAAAAATCTTATATGATCAGTCGGCAGACAATACAGGTTTCATTCAGTATCGTAAGAATTTAGGCTCGTAAACCCAGAAAAATGTGGAACATAATTATTCACATAAAAAGCCCATTCGAGGGTGAATGGGCTTTTTTAAATTTTGCAAGATGTTGATTTAAAACAAATATTTTATTTATTTCGGATAACGTGTATTATGTTAATTTTAGAGAAACTACTAAATTATATTGAGTTGTAAATATTTGAAAATTCCGTTAAGATATTTTGGATTAAATTCTATTCCTAGATAGCATTCGTGTTGACTCATCTCTCCAAAAAACTTTGGTTTTGTTTTCTTATGGTTTTTGCCATAGGATGGAGTAGTGTGTCTGTTGCATCAGTAAAGATAATGCATATCAATATGCAAACTGAAATGAGCCAAGATCATTGTTTAGATCAAGCACAGCAAGTCACTCAACATGGTATTAATCACGAAGTACAGACGAATACCGATTGCCATAATCATTTAGCTCTTAATCAGAATATAGATCACAAAAAGTGTCAGGAATGTTCTAGCTTATCCTGCCAGACACAGATCTCATGTCTTCATTCTTTGCAAAGCTCGCTAGATCCCCTAGATACCTTCTATTCTATAGATCAGCCTAATTTTTATTACCCCAACCAATATCTAAATGGGTATTGGCAAGAAATTTCACGTCCCCCTAAAGCTTAACCAATTTTTTTAAAATTTATTTATTTTTCAAAAATTAAGGTTAAGTTATGTCTCATAAAATTAGTTCGTACCTATTAGCAGGTATTTGTTTTGCATCGTCGCCTTTGGTTTTTGCCGAAGTGCGTGAATATCAGCTTGTTATTGATGAAGCAGTGGTCAGCCCAACTGGAAAGCCTGTAAAGCGCATTACCGTAAATGGTCAATTTCCTGCGCCTTTGCTTGAGTTTGAAGAGGGTGATGAAGCCATCATTCGCGTGAAAAATAATTTAAAAAACCAAGATTCTTCTATTCATTGGCACGGACTGTTGTTGCCGGGCATTATGGATGGTGTACCGGGATTTAATGGTTTTAACGGTATTAAGCCTCAAAGCGAGTATGTTTATAAATTCAAGATTCGCCAAAGCGGGACTTATTGGTATCACGCTCATTCTAAAGGACAGGAACAGGACGGCTTATATGGTTCTTTTGTGATTTATCCAAAAGGTAAAACACCATTGGCAGCACATGAAAAAGCTGAACGTGACTATGTGGTGATGTTGTCAGATTTTCATGAAAAAACCAGTGATCAAATTCAGAAAGATCTTAAAATTTCAGCTGAATATTATCAAGATCAGCGTGAAACCTTGGGTGATGTTTGGAAGCAGGTTAAACGTGATGGCATAAAAGCGACATGGTCTGACCGCAAAATGTGGAATCAGATGCGTATGCTAAAAACCGACATGTCGGATGTTACAGGTTATACCTTCCTCATTAATGGCAAAACACCTGAACAAAATTGGACAGGAATGTTTAAACCGAATGAAAAAATTCGCCTACGTTTTGTGAATGCATCTGCGATGTCTTTCTACGATGTCCGTATTCCTAACTTGAAAATGACTGTGGTCAGTGCTGATGGTCAGCCTGTAAAACCTGTTGCTGTGGATGAGTTTCGTATTGGCACAGCTGAAACTTATGATGTGATTGTGGAGCCAAAAGGCGGACATTATCAAATTGAAGCTGAGTCAATTGACCGTGCAGGCTATGCGATTGGTACACTGCACAATGAATTAAATCCTATGACACATGGCATTCATATGCCTGCACCACGTCCACGCTCACTTTTGACCATGGAAGATATGGGACATGGTGGCGGTGATCATGCAGGAATGGATCATTCGAAAATGAACCACGGCAATATGCAAGGCATGGATCACTCGAAAATGGATCATTCAAAAATGAACCATGGCGATATGCAAGGCATGGATCACTCGAAAATGGATCATTCACAGCATGGCACAGCAAAACCACAAGAAAATGATCAAGTGGTTTATGGTTGGGCAAATGCATCTACACCTGCGGGCAATAAAGCCTTGCAATATAGTGATTTAAAATCTTTAGAACCGCAAAAAGATACTCGTGAAGCTAGCAGTGAATTAGTAGTACGTTTGGGCGGTACTATGGAGCGTTATATTTGGACGATTAACGGTAAAAAATTCAGCGATGCTGAGCCATTAAAAGTGAAGTATGGCGAGCGTATCCGTATCAAATTTATTAATGACAGTATGATGGCGCACCCCATGCATTTACATGGCATGTTTATGCAGTTGGAGAATGGTCAAGAGTCGGTAGATATGCCGAATAAACACACATTGATTGTACCACCGGGTAAAACAGTGACTGCTTTATTAACTGCGGATGAGTTGGGCGAATGGGCAATCCATTGTCATTTGTTGTATCACATGAGTGCAGGAATGATGAACAAGTTGATCGTGGCAAATGTTAGCGATGAACAAGTGTCTACAACGCCAATTCAAGGTACAAATTCGACTCAAACTCACCAAGTAACTGAGCAAAAAGGAGCTGGACATGCACATCACTAATTTTGTATTTAAAGCGTTTTTTTCTGTTGCGGTATTGAGTTTAACAAGCTTAAGTTTGGCGCACGAAGGGCATCATTCAACTGCTCAGACTGATGGAAAAAATGTACCATCAATGAATCATCAAGCGATGTCTGAGATGGATCATTCACAGCATTCTCCACAAGAGCATGCACAACACATGCAGATGATGGGGAAAATGAATCATGCTGCACATTCAGCACCGATGAACCATCAACATGCAGGTCATCAGCCAATGCATCACAAATCAACAGAGAAACAGCAAGATCAAAAAGTACAGAAAGGAGATCAACATGCGCACCATTAATCTTTTTTCTAAAACTGTTTTAGCAAGCTCTTTGTTGATGGTCAGTGCAGTGAGTTTGGCACATAATGGTGAAGATCATAGTGCGCCTGAAAAAATGACAGTTGCTACATCTTCTAGTCAAAATCAGCCGATGCAAATGGATCGCTCTCAAATGAACCATAGCCAAATGAATCAGGCACAACATCAGGCAACATCTACGGTTAATCATTTACATCATGTACCAGATGCGAATGCTCAGCAGAGTTCGCATTATGATCATCGCTCAGAACACGGTGCGCAAATTTATGCGATTACGACAGTGGACAATAAGTGGCTTGTCAATGAAGATGGCACAGGTGATTTAAAGTCAGAGTTTGAAACCCGTATTGGCACAGATGAAAATAAGGTTTTTATTAAAATTCATGCCGATAAAGAAGAATCGCATGATGCACATTATGATGCCAAACTTTTATATAGCCGTATGATTTCAGACTTTTGGGATGCACAGATTGGTGCACGTTATCGTAGTGAAAAAGTTGAACTCAATGATCATCGCAAAGACACCGAAGAAAATGTTGATGCGGTGATTGGCTTACATGGTATGGCGCCATATTTCTTTGAAACTGATGCTTATCTCTATGCGGGAGAAGACAATTATGCGGGCTTTAGCCTAGAAACGGAACGTGATTTTCTGATTACGCAAAAGTTGATTATTCAACCTTATTTAGAGTTGGATGCTATCTTTAGTGATGACTCTAAATATGCGAAAAAAACTGGTTTAAGCAGTGCAACCGCAGGGTTTGAAACTCGCTATGAAATCAGTAAAAAGATCATGCCGTATATCGACATTGCCTATGAGTATTCAAAAGGTAATGATGAAACGTCGTGGCAAATAGAATCAAACTCTGAGAAAGGTTGGTTATATGGAGCTGGTGTTAGATTTAGATTTTAATTAATTTAATGATTACTAAATAGCTTTATTTAAATAAAACTCTAGCTTAATGTGGCCGGAAGCAAAATGTTAACTTATTTTGCTTCCTTCCATTTAACATAATGGCTGTTATGCGAAGTCGACTTGTAATGCAATTTGCATTACAATATTCCTAGTACATTAAATACTTGGGAAATATGATGGCTACTGTTAACTTCAGGATCGATGAAGCCCTTAAAGAAAAATCTTATTCAATCCTTAAAGAGCAAGGTATTACACCTACGGATTTCTTCACTAGTATTCTTGAGTATGTTGCTACGACTGGGAAACTGCCTGTCAAAAAAGCTTTGATTTCAGAAGAAGATGAAGAATTATTAGCTCTTGTCCGTAAGCGCATTAATGATCCTAAAGAGATGTTTGAGGAAGTCACATTAGATGACTTATAAGCTTTTACGTCACAAGGACTTTACAGCAGAATGGGAAAAACTCCCTGTTGCTATACGAGATCAATTTAAAAAGAAACTAGCCAAAGTCATAGAGCAGCCACATATTCCAAAGAATATGCTTAGAGGCGATCTTGCAGGTTGCTATAAAATCAAATTATTAAAAGCTGGTGTCCGACTTGTCTATCAAGTTAAAGATGATCAGGTAGTTATCCTGCTCATTACCGTCGGAAAACGAGCTGATAGCATAGTTTATGACGAAGCGAAAAAGCGAATTAAAGACTAAAAATGGGAGCTTAAAGCTCCCATTTTTGGCTTCGTATAAGGTGTATTATGTTAATTTTAGGAAAGGCTCTAGACTAGCAGAATGATTATGTTAGTCTAGAGCCATATAATTAACATTATTGAAGTATTTTACATGGCAATTTTTCGACATTCTTCTGCACACTGACGGCAAGCCTCAGCACATTTTTTACAATGATCATGTGAATGTTTTTCACACTCTTCCGCACAATATTCACAGATCTTAGCACAAAGCTCACAAATCTCTTTGAGGAAAGGTGAGTTATGTTGTTGCATACGCACACATAACTGACAAATATCTGCACATTCTAGACAACGTTGAATACATTCACGCATCATCTCTAAATCTTTTTCTTTTAAACAAGAAGTTGCACATTCAGTACAAATAAGTGAACAGTTTGTACATGCAGAAATACACTCTGAAAATTCCGTATTAATCATTTTTTACTCTCAATTTATATAATCAAAGAAATAATTAAAACATAATTTTTTTCTACTAATTATTTTAAATTATTAGTAAATGTAATACATAATGTTAATTTATATGAATAATGTTAATTTTAACTAAATCTTATTTATATTCCAAATTATTAAAAAACAGTTTTTAATTAGGATAGGTAATCCCCCCTAAAAATAATAGGATCTAAAAGTAGAATTTTCTCTTAAGATAC
>ERZ1023263.241-NODE-241-length-14596-cov-22.290420_pt1 | contig 14596 bp, 11 predicted proteins | sample MGYA00380461_ERZ1023263 | MGnify/ENA primary metagenome ERZ1023263 (study PRJEB33173, sample SAMEA4830316) | metagenome | study: EMG produced TPA metagenomics assembly of the PRJEB25223 data set...
TTTCATAAATCAAAAAACGATCTTCTTTTTGGTTAATATTTGCACTCCGGATTTCTTAGCATTCGTGCATAATCTGCGGATGAAATACATCGATTCAAACAAGCTTTCTGATCCTCAGTTCAAGCGATACACAGGCATCTCATGGTCAACTTTCTATTTGATGGTTGAGCAATTGCAGAAGCATGTCTCTGCCAAAGGCAGACCGCCCAAGTTAAGCCTGGAGGATCAGGTTCTGCTCTGTCTGAGCTATTGGCGGGAATACCGAACCTTATTTCACGTTGCGACGAGTTACGGGGTTTCAGAGCCCACAGCCTCAAGAATTGTCCGTCATGTTGAAGACTGCCTGATTCGGTCCAATCTGTTTAATTTACCCAAAGATTTACCCGAGGGCGAAGGCATCGACTGGAATGTTGTGATCGTGGATGCCACGGAAATTCCAATCCAAAGGCCTAAAAAAACAGAAGAAAAGCTATAGCGGCAAGAAAAAGACCCATACCTTTAAAGTACAGGCCATGATTCACTACAAAACTCAGCAAATTCTGAGTTTATGTACCAGTCGCGGTGCAGTGCATGATTTCGAGTTGTTCAAACGCAATTTAAACCAGATTCCTTTTGGGGCTTTTATCCTTGCAGATAAAGGCTATCAGGGGATTTATGTGTTGTATCCGAATAGCCTGTTGCCATTAAAAGCCAAAAGACACTGTAAATTGTATCCTGAATTGAAAATCTATAATCAAGAAATCAATAAAAGAAGAATCGGAATTGAGCATGTATTTGGCAGCCTGAAAACCTTCAAAATCCTTGCTGAGCGTTATCGAAATAGAGGTAAAAGGCTTGATTTGAGATTCAATTTAATCGCTGGAATCTACAACTTGGAACTGAGCAAAAAATGATTTATGAAAGAGGTCTAATTACTCATGTAAAATAAATGGCATATTTAATATTAATAAATCTTCAAAAATCGCAAACCCACTCCCGGTTCAGTAATAATATATTTAGGCTGCACAGCATTATCATTTAACTTCACTCTTAATTTAGCAACCAGAATCCTTAAATAATGCGTATCTTCTTGGTGCGTTGGCCCCCACAGCTCTTTCAGTATTTGCGGCTGGGTAATCAATTGGCCTTTATTTTTCGCCAATAAATTCAGCAGCTGATATTCTTTGCGTGTTAAGGAGAGCAATTGTTGATTTAAAAAAACCTGCCGTTTGGAAAAATCGATTTTTAATACGCCATCATCAAAAATTGCCGTATCAACAGTACTATGCTGATGCTGCCTAAGCAGTACACGAATGCGCGCCATCAGCTCCTGAACACTAAACGGCTTGGTCACATAATCATTTGCGCCAGCATCCAGAAGCTTCACTTTTTCTTCTTCATTTGCCCGCACAGACAGCACTATCACTGGAACGTGCGACCATGTGCGAAGCTCAGACAAAACCTCATAACCATCCAAATCTGGCAAACCCAAATCGAGGATCACTAAATCTGCGCCTTGCAAAGCTAGGAGTTCCAAACCCTTTTGGCCATTTTCAGCCAAAAGGGTTTTATAGCCTTGCGCTCTGAGTGCTATATCCAAGAATTTTCGAATCTGATTTTCATCATCAATAATCAAGACATTGGTCATGGAGCTGGCTGATTCATTCTGTTCTGGCATTTTCCCACCTAAAAGCTGCTAGATGCTTTAAGTAATTTGCTGAATAGGAAGCTGTATGCGGATACATGTTCCTTGATTGTTCTTGCCTGATGATGCCATGATTTTCCCCATATGCGCACCCACAATCGCTTTCACAATCGTCAAGCCCAAGCCTGTACCATATTGCCCGCGGTCACCGCGCTGCATGGTATAAAACATGTCAAAAATGCGTTCCCGCTCACCTTCCGGGATACCCTGCCCCTTATCAGTTATGGCAATTTCGATCTCATTTTCATTCACCTGCTGCACCTCAATCATCACAGCTTTATTCTCTGGTGAAAATTTTGCGGCATTTTCCAGCACATTAAAAATGGCCTGTTCAATCAAGGCGGCATGTACAAATAAACTCAAAGATTCTTGAGGCGCATGCACTTCAACCAATGCATCTGGCATATAACGGTTTAAACGACGCACTGCTGAACCGATCAGTTCATCAACTCCAATCCAGTCCCGCTTCAAGCTTAAGCCTTCATGGCCTAAACGGGTCATATCCAGTAGGTTTTGAATATAGCGGTCTAAACGTTCCCCCTCTAAATGAATCGCTTCCAGCAAGCTGTCCTGATCATTTTCATTCATGGAATGGCGGTAAGTGCTCAAAGTATCCGCTGCTCCAATCATCGACGCCAAAGGCGAGCGTAAATCGTGCGATACGGATGATAATAATGCCGAGCGCAATTTTTCCGTTTCAGAATTCACATTGGCTATTTCCAAAGCCTTGGTCAGCTGGGTGCGGAAAATCGCCTGCGCAAGATACTCTACCATGAGTTCAGCGAGCTGTTTTTGCTCCGTATTGATTACTGCTTGCACATCTTTAAGTTTCAACCCCACCACGCCTAAGCATTGCTTGGAAGCCAATAAGGGCAAAAACCACCACTCATTTTCCGTCAAGGTTTGGGTAAAGCGACCGGACGGTTGATGGTTTTTGAATGTCCAATCGGCTGAAATTTTTTCTTTATTACTCATGATAGTGGATGATGCTTGAGTTGCTGCAGTATCTGGGAAATACAGCCAGACATCTGCATTGAGATTTTTACTCAGGCTATGTTCAGCAATCTCCTTGATTTGTGCCAAATCTAATGCTGTGGACAGCTTCTGCCCTAAATCCTGCATAATGCTGTTATAACTGTTCGCCGTTTTGAGTGCAGTCACCTGCTCTTTCAAACGTGACGCTAATCGGCTCGAAATTAAAGCCGCGCCCAAAAATGCAATCACGGTGACAATCCCCTGATGTGCAGAAATCTGAAATGTAAATTGCGGGGAAATAAAGAAAAAATTATAAGCTAGAAAGAATAGGATGGCTGAAAAAGCTGCAGCCAGCATCCGTGTTTTTGATGCCACAAAAACCACAGCGGTGATAAAAATCACCGAAAGATCTTCAATCCCTAAATACTTTTCCCCTAAGCTTGCAATCACAATGCTGATGACCGTGGTGGCTAGTACGTACTGTATTTCTCTCAGCGACAAGAATGCCCTTTGAGTGAAAAAGGACAGATGCTTATTCTCTGCAATAATCGGCACAATACTGAGTTCAAAACTGGGCCGGTATTGCAGTAATTGATCAATCAAATTGAGCCTTAAATTCAGCGAAAACTTTTGCGGAGCCGCTTGTGCTAAAACCAAGGTTGAAATGCCGCGGTCCATCACATAATCAAATAAAGTTTTAGCATGTTGCTGGCCGTGAAGGACTTCTGTCATTCCACCCATTTGACGCGTTAAGTTTAAAGCCCGTTCAATTTCACGGCTTTGCGAGTTTTCCTGTTTATTCATGATTTGCGTATCATGAGAAAAAGCAACAACTGTCCATTTTGCCGCACGATGCTCGGCAATACGGCATCCAGTCCGAACTAAAGCTTCAGAATGCCCTTTGCCATCAATCATAATTAAGACATGATTTTTTAAGGGGATTTGAGCAAGCCCTTGAATGGCGAAATTTTCGCGTACATCATTATCAACATAATTGGCAACGGTTTGCATTGCCAGTTCACGCAGTGCCGTTAAGTTGGAGCTGTTGAAAAATCGCTGTAAGGCCTGTTCCGCCTGCTCAGGCACATAAACCTTCCCTTGGTTTAAGCGCTCCAACAGCTCATTCACAGGCAAATCAATTAAGCGGATATCTCTAATCCGTTCGAACACCCGGTCTGGCACGGTTTCAGTGACACGAATCCCAGTGATTTGATATACCACATCATTCAAACTTTCCAAATGCTGAATGTTCATGGTGGTAAAAACATCAATACCAGCATCTAATAATTCATTGATGTCTTGCCAGCGTTTTTCATGACGGCTGCCGGGCATATTAGTGTGGGCAAATTCATCCACCAAAACAATACTGGGCTTTTTATCCAAAACGGCATCTAGATTCATTTCCTCCAGATGCTGCCCTTGATATTCAATAGCCTTGCGCGGAATTATATCTAAACCAGAAATTAAATTTTCAGTTTCTCTACGGCCATGCGTTTCTACATAGCCAATGACGATATTAATACCCTGCAGCGCCAGTTCATGCGCACGAACCAGCATGGCAAAGGTCTTTCCCACGCCCGGAGCTGCGCCTAAAAAAATCGTCAGCCGCCCAGACTGATAACGCTGTGTATGTTGCAGCAAAACATCGGCTTTATTGGTTCGTGGATCAGTCATAGAAGTAATCTTTATTTATTGCTTTAAAAGATGTTTTTAAATTCATTTAAATGCGTCTAAAGTCAGCTTGGCTATTGCTGGGCAATATGGATGCCACCGTTGGGCGGAGGTATAGAACATCCCCTCGCCCAACAATCGTATATAACTTAATTCAGATTATTCAATAGCTTTCAATCACTATATTTTAATCATCAAGCCATTCATATCACTTCCCGCCCCGATCCAAAGCCAAATTCAATTCAAGCACATTGACACGTGCCTGCCCTAAAATCCCAAAAATCGGCTGAACCGTATGCGACTGAATCAGTTTTTCGATATTCTGTTCAGGCATATGCCGTGCATGGGCAATCCGCTTCACTTGAATCATGGCTGATTGCACGCTAATTTCAGGGTCGATGCCGCTGCCTGAAGCGGTGACCAGATCCGCAGGAATTTTAGATTTTTCAATCTGTTCCTTCGCTGCGATTCGATTCAGCCGTTCCTCTATGGCTTTCTGCAGTTCAGGATTGGTTCTCGCCATGTTGCTTCCGGCCATCGCCATAGGATCATAATTTGCGGCAGATGGACGCGGATGGAAATATTGAACTTGGGCAAAAGGCTGTGCCACTAAGCGTGAACCGATCACTTGATTATTTTCGACAATCAAGCTGCCGTTGGCTTGTTTTGGAAAGAGCATTTGTCCTAAGCTGGTTGCAGCAGCACTATATACAAAGCCGCATAAGCCTAGAGCAATGATGGTCATTCCAAACGAAGCGCGCAGTTTCTCACCCCATGATGAGTCTGCCAATTGATGATTTTGCATATTCACTTTGTCATCCTCAAAAAATTTATAGGGCCAAGATTGGACTGATCAGCAGATCAATCGCTTTAATGGCAATAAACGGTAGCAGCACCCCGCCCACACCATAAATCAGCATGTTGCGGCGCAATAATTGGGTAGATGTCGAAGGTTTGAATTTCACACCGCGCAGTGCAATTGGAATCAGCAGAGGAATAATGATCGCATTAAAGATCAGCGCAGACAGGATGGCACTTTCAGAACTGCCTAGTTGCATGACATTTAACACATGCATTTGCGGAATTGCCGCGACGAATAATGCCGGCAAAATTGCAAAATACTTTGATACATCATTCGCCAAGGAAAAGGTGGTTAATGCACCGCGAGTAATCAGTTGCTGTTTGCCTATTTCAACCACAGATAGCAATTTGGTTGGATCAGAATCTAAATCCACCATATTGCCTGCTTCTTTGGCTGCTTGCGTTCCCGAGTTCATGGCTAAGCCAATATCTGCTTGGGCCAACGCCGGTGCATCATTAGTACCGTCACCGACCATCGCTACCAAATGTCCTTTGTTTTGCTCGGTTCGAATGCATGTGAGTTTATCTTCTGGTTTCGCTTCAGCGATATAATCATCCACACCAGCCTCTGCTGCGATGGCCGCTGCTGTGAGCGGATTATCTCCGGTCACCATCACAGTTTTAATGCCCATTTCACGTAAGCGCGCAAATTTTTCTTTAATGCCTTGCTTAATCACGTCTGATAGTTCAATGACACCCAACAAATTCTGATCTTTAGCCACGACCAGCGGCGTTGCCCCTTTTGAAGCTATTTGTTCTACGCGCGCTTTCAGTTCGGCATGATTTTCAAGGTTTTGCGAAGCGAATTTAAGAATGGCATCCATAGCGCCTTTACGCACTTGATGACCATCCGCCAAGTTAAGGCCTGAAATGCGTGTGGACGCATTAAAAGCGATAAACTCAGCCTGTTCAGGCTCGGCCACTCTTTCACCTTGCTCTTTGGCCAAAGCAACCACCGATTTACCTTCTGGCGTTGGATCGGCCAAAGAAGTCAGTACCGCCGCTTGGCGAAGTTCAGACTCCGTCACTCCTGTTAAGGGATAAAAAGCAGTCGCCTGACGGTCACCGTAAGTAATAGTTCCGGTTTTATCGAGTAGTAAAACATCTATATCGCCTGCAACTTCAACCGCCTTGCCTGATTTGGCAATCACATTGGCTTTGAGCGCTCTGTTCATCCCTGCAATTCCAATAGCTGGCAATAAGCCGCCGATGGTGGTTGGAATCAAGCAGACCAATAGCGCCACCAATAAAATCGGGCTGATTTCAATATGCAGGAAATGTCCAATCAACGGCAGGCTGACCACGACGATGATAAAAGTCACAGTCATCACGGTCAGTAAAATACCTAAGGCAATTTCATTCGGTGTTTTTTGACGGTTTGAGCCTTCGACTAAAGCAATCATTCGGTCGAGAAAGCTATTTCCCGCCTCTGCGGTCACTTGCACGATGATCCGGTCGGTTAAGACTTTGGTTCCCCCAATCACCCCTGATTTATCCGTACCCGCTTCACGCAGTACCGGCGCAGATTCACCTGTTACAGCAGCTTCATTGATCGTAGCAAAGCCTTGAATGATCTCACCATCTACGGGAATGAATTCCCCTGCACGCACTTCAATCAAGTCATGCATTTTCAATTCAGCCGCTGAAATCTGCACCCCATCCATATCATCTTTAGAATGGATCCGGCGCGCCGTCAAATTTTGACGCGCTTGACGCAGGGATGACGCCTGTCCGCGGCCTTTAGCTTCGGCAAGGGCTTCAGCATAATTGGCAAAGAGAACAGTTACAAATAAAATCAATGTCACCAATAAGCCAAAAACCAGACTGGCTTGCCCCAAAATTGTACTAACCAGTGTAATCAGCGTCCCAAGCCAAACGATGGCCATCACCGGATTTTTAATCACATGCTGCGGTAGCAGTTTAATAAAGGCATTTTTCCATGATTCAGCTTGAAATAAGGTTGAAGCGATAGTGTTTTGCTGTGTTTGAACAGTTTGTTTTGAATGATTCATTGTACTCACCCTTAACCTTGAACCAATAACAGATGATCAGCAATTGGCCCCAAGACCAGGACTGGCATAAATTGCAATAAAGTCAACATCACCACAATGGCGATTAAAGTCAGTGCGAATGTTGGCGTTTCGACTTTTAAACTGCCGCTGCTTTCAGGTGCTTGGCGTTTGGCAGCTAAACGTGTAGCGATGATTAAAGGAATAATTAATGTCGGGAAACGGCCGAGCAATAAAGCAATACCGCATGTGACATTCCACCACACGGTATTGTCTGATAGCCCTTCAAAGCCTGAGCCATTGTTGGCAAATGCAGACACATATTCGTACAGAACTTGAGAAATGCCGTGGTATTGCGGATTACTGTTGCCCGTCAATTCAGGGAAAAATACAGTTATTGCGGTTAAACCAAGAATGACGATGGGTTGGATCAAAATCACAACAGCGAGCAGCTTGATTTCACCGGCTTCAATTTTGCGGCCAAACAATTCTGGGGTTCGGCCGGTCATTAAGCCTGCAATAAAGACCGCTAAAAACAGATAAATTATGAATTGCTGCAAACCGCAGCCTATTCCGCCCCAAATGGCATTGATCAGCATATTGGACAATTGCACCATGCCTGTGAGCGGTGCAGATGAATCGTGCATCATATCCACTGAGCCGTTATTGACTTGGGTGGTGACTGCTGACCACAAGGCAGACGATGCCTCGCCAAAACGCACTTCCTTACCTTCCATGGCGGAAAGCAATGTCGACGTCGATGAAATACTTTCTGACCAGATGGCACTAGTCGCAGAAATGCTCGACATCAGCAGCATCGAAGCAAAGACAAAGCCCGCGAATTTGGCGCGTTTGGTGAAAAAGCCCAGCATGAAAATCACCGAAACAGGGATCAGTAAAATCGCAAGCATTTCCAGAAAGTTTGACAATGGTGTAGGATTTTCCAAAGGTACACTGCTGTTCGGACCATACCAGCCACCACCATTACTGCCCAATTGCTTAATTGCTACCATGGGCGCAACAGGGCCTAAAGGTATTTTTTGCGTTGTTAATTCGCTGCTTTGGTCAATCACTTGAACTTCTGGGCCGCCTTGAAAAGTCGATGGTACGCCTTGGCTAGTGAGCAATAATGACCAAACCATGCATAAAGGAATCAGAAAGCGGAACGTCGGACGAATCACATCGGCCCAATAGTTGCCGACATTAATTTGTTGCACTTTATGCTTAAAGCTGGTCTGTTGATCGGTTTCAGAAAGTGCATTGGATTGTTTGTAGAACAGTGCTCGAACTGTAGCCACCACCATCGCCAGGCCCATCATCGGCGTGATGATCTGCAAGCCGACAATGCCAACCATTTGCGATAAATAAGACAGTTGTGCCTGTCCTGAATAGTGCTGCTGATTGGTATTGGTCAGAAACGAAATCATGGTATGCAGCGCCAAATCCCATGACATATTCGGCGCATGATTTGGATTCAGCGGCAGGCTGGCTTGAGCCATGAATAAAACCCAAGTCACTAAACCAATCACCGCACAGCTCATGACAAAATTTAATGAATAAGTTTTGACATTCATCCCCCGTTTGGGATTGGTTCCAAAAACCGCGTAAATGGGCTTTTCAATCCAATTGAATAGAGGATCAATTTTCATCTCGCGGTTGTGCATAATTGCTGCGAGGTATTTACCCAAGGGATAAGCCAGAACAAAGACGATGGCTAAAAGCAAAGCAAACTCTAACATGGCATTTCACTCCTATGTTTCAGAGCTGAAAACTGCATGCAGATATTGAAATAACGTTTATTTTGATTATTTAGTACAACGCAATTTTTTTGATGCTGTACCTGCTGATGCGCGTGAATGACCGCACTCATGTTTTTCATCCTAAGCATTGGGATATTCCAAAATCCAGTATGAAAAATAAGACCGTAAAGTCTCTATTCATAACTTTGGATGCCGCGTAAAGAAAGCGTAAAAATTTAGCTCAATGCACTTATAAATGCAGAAAAATATCTTAAAAGTGATGGCTATTATTATTCTGTGACTCACTTTATTTATGGATATAATTTCAGTACTTAAAGCCTTATTTTTAGGTTTTATAGAAGGTTTAATGGAGTTTTTACCCATTTCCAGTACTGGTCATTTAATTTTATTTGGCCATTTAATTGATTTTCATTCAGGCTCAGGCTGTGTCTTTGAAGTTGTCATTCAACTGGGCACAATCTTAGCCGTTTGTTGGCTCTACCGTAAAAAAATTATTAATCTACTACATGGTTTTATATCAGGTGATTACCATGCGAGACGTTTTGCGATAAATGTCTTCATTTCATTTATTCCTGCAGTAGTGATCGGAGTTATAGCTGTTGATTTTATTAAACAAGTTTTATTCAGTCCTTCGGTTGTGGCATCTGCACTGATTATTGGTGCACTGTTAATTTTTGCTGTAGAAGCTAAAAATTTTAAAGTCCAAACCATTGAGGCAACCAATATTGGATTCAAACAGGCCATTGTTATTGGTTTGGTTCAATGTCTTGCGATGATTCCGAGGGACTTCACGGTCTGGTGCAACCATTATTGGTGCCGTTACTTAGACATATTTCGCAACGTTGATGTTTTAACTTCAGAAAATTTATTGAATATTTCCGTAGGCTTTGTAACCGCATTCATCGCAGCTTTGCTTGTGGTAAAAGCCATGGTTAAATTTGTAGAAAAACATACTTTAAAAGTTTTTGCTTGGTATCGCTTGGTATTAGATTCAATCATCTTATTTGTTTTTTAATTCAAAAAAAATAAATTAAAGAGAACTCGCTGTTCTCTTTAAATTTTTTAATTTACAATCCTTACATTCTGCTTCAAGCTTTTCTGAATCTCTTGTACAACACCCTCTCCCTGATGGGACTTAAGCTCTGATTTAGATTTATTTTTGATTTCAGTTTGTACCGATTCAGACTCAAAACCCTTATCATTATAAAACTCTTCAACCAAATCTAGTCCCTCCTCAGCATTCACCTCAAATCGTGCATTACCATAACCCTGCCGTGCCATTTGATCTAAAGCAGCCTGATTAAAACCACACAACTTACTTTTCTGGTCAATTTCCTTCGCTGTTTGAATCGCCTCTTGTAAATGAATGCCATCCCTGAGCGTTAAATCCACGTAGTACACAGGTTGACGATAACTTTGCGTTGTACTCTTTCCTCGCAAGGTCAGCTGCAGTGGCAAGCATGAAAGCAACCCATTTGATGCTGCATGGTAGTAGCTCAATCGTGCAGCCAACGTACGTATGCTGTTAAAGCCTGTTGTTCTAAAAATGAATGTACCAAATTCATCCGACTCATCTAAATTGACATGCAGGCGTCCATAAGGCTTACAGTGCCCGCCTTGTCCAAGTGGGCATAAGTCGGGGGATGGGCAAGGATGTTGCTCTACACCTTGTGATGTCATACGTTGACAGGTCTGACCATTCCCCACACAAATCGGGCGACCTGTCTGTCGGTCAAACAAGCTGTACTCGGCACGTAAGTTCAATTCAGGATCATTGAAGATCATACGCACAGGAATGCTACGCAGCTTTTGATTCGGTGCTTGACTACGCAATTGCTCATCCAAGGGGTGTTTGACCCAACCATCCTTGCCTTGTATTTGACTGGTAATGGTGAACTGATCGTCTTTCTCAGGCAGACGCTTGCCATTCTTTTCGACTACACGACCAATACTGATCCGGCCCAAGATGGGTGGTGTGATTGCTAGACCTTTAATCATGTTGAAATTCCTCTCGTATAGATGTTGATGTTTAGATGTGTTGCACTGTTTGCTAAAAATGAAATCGGTATAAAAATCCCATGCAGGACTGCACGGGATTTCAGGTTTTTTCTTGCTGAGTGATTAACTCTAAGCTTTGAGCTAATCGTGATAAATGTTGAAACGACGACTGCCTGCTTTCTGCAATGGGTATTGTTGGATGAGTTCAGGTTGGTGCTGAAGTAAGGACTTGGTATCTAGGCTAATACTGTCCTTGCTCTTTTTCCATGTCACTGAACCTTGCTGAAATACGGCACGTTCATGTTCCTGCATCAGTGCCTGAACACGGTGTTTGAGTAGATCAAACTGGCTTTGGTGTTGTTCAATCTGCTGTTTTTCCTTTATCAGTTGATCAAACAGTTCATTGGCAAGTTCGACCTCCGTTAGATCAACACAACTGAGCGGGGTATGTTCAGGATAGAGCTGCTGTAAAGCTTTGGCTGCCGATTCACTGGCATCCACTGCTGGTGGAACGTCATTTTCAACACATTCCCAAAATAATCGTTCTGCTTGAACAATATGTTCAATCACGGATTCAGACCGTGTCACTTTGAAGATCTTGGTTTCATGCCCACAGATCAAGACACAAACATGCGCTGCCTGTTTACCAGTCACCGCCAGTTGATGTTGTACCTGACAAAGCACATATAAAGGCACACCATCACGCCACAATTTTGCTCCATGCTCACCTGCTGTTTTGCATTCAAGAATCTGAACTTCGTCGCTTCCAACAACAGAGTAATCCAAGTTTGCTAACATGAAATGCTTATCAGGATCAGGGTGCTGTAATACAGCATTGACTCGACGAACTTTGTTATTGGTGTGCATGCTGTAATACTCAGCCACCAAAGGTTCCAGCTGTTTGCCCCAATACAGAGGTGCTATACCTGAACTTTCATCTTCAATGGATTGAGTCTGACGACCTGTTTTGATCAGCCAAAGCTCTAACATGGACATGTAGGGATTTAAGCCACATGCTGTTGCTGCATCACTGCTGCCAATGCCTTGTTTACGAACTTCAAGCCAATCTTGATACGCCATATCTTTGGTGTTGACTAAGCGTTTTGCAGAACTAGCTCGTTTAGGTGTAGTTAATGGATTTAATGCAGTTTGAACACCTGCCTGTACAGTCTGATTTGAAATCGGTGCGATTTGATTCATGGTTCTATCCTTATAAATTTCAGTTTTTGTAAAAAAGAAGCGCATAAAAAAGCCATACCCGACACGAGGTCGGGTATGGCGATATGCATGCTGATTCAGATTATTGATTGTGAGTAGTAAATAGAGAGAGTTACGTGTGTGCTGTACTCAGCGATTGTTGAGACTTGCGGGGTTAAGGTTGGATGGATTACATGAGCTTAGGCTATCAAAGATAAAGCCTGTTCCAATCCTCTTTGTTTAAGACCAGCACCTGCACCGAACCAAGCTGAATCAAGACGGTGATCTGTACTCATGGCACGTCGTTCATGATCCACAAATTCTGTAATCGAACACAGTAAACCATAAGCCGTATCTTTAGCTGATGACAATTCAGCACCACGTCCTTGCCCATTGAACATGTCCAAAGCTTTATTCATAGCACGACCATTGGGTTCAGGCTTTTTCTCTTGAGCTTGCTGTGCGACATTACGATAGAACTGAATGATGTTTTCTTCAGGATCGGAAATTGACATGGTGCTGTTATTGAACACCGCATCAAAGTAAGCCTTAGCTTCCTGCTGACTCACCTTACGCTGCGTGAGCTGTTTCATCTCATACATGTGCTCATCCCATGCACGCACTGAAATACCTAATTGCTGCTTCACTTTCTCTGCGTCAAACTTGGTACTATGTGGAACTTTCACTACACCAGCACTACTGCTCTGCCCACGTAGAGCAATGGCTAACGTGTTGTTACAGACCACTCGGATACTGGTGAATTGTGCTGTCGTTGCCAACGTGCCATCACATGCAGTAGCCAGCAAGATATAACCATTACTGACATCCTTAGACTTTAACGCGGTACTTTGCCCGGTACGTGCCAAAGCCCAGAACTTCTTCCCACCTTTCAAAACCCCTGCGGTTTCTAACTCAAAGCCAGACTGCTCAGTCAGATCCCGGTAGAACTCCAGAATCTCTTTAGGCTGAACTTCCTGATAACGCTGACTGACCACAGATAAAGGTGCATGGGTATCTGAACGATACAAGACACGCTGCTCTTCAAATGGCATGATAATGCTCTGACCACGTTCATTCTGTGCCATATAGCTGACGTTCGAGGATTCAATCCGCCAGTCCATCCCAGCTTGCTGTGCCCAAACTTCGAGTGGTTGATTCGGACTCAGCTGATTACCCAGACCATGCCAAGGGGTTTCGCCAACATAGGCGATTTGTTCGATTTGATGTGCCATCGTTCTTATCTCCTGAGTTATTAGCGGAAGTTCTGCTGACAGTGGTTGCAATGGTAATAGGTCATCGTGATCGGCTTTTTAGGCTCATCAAACACGCTGCTAAATAAGCCACCAATGACTGCACCAGCGATACCACCAATGAATGGGGATACAGGCAATGGCAAACCCTTTGAAATAGATGCACCGATGGTTGCGAACGAAGCAGATGCTGCTAGACCTGTAGAATCAGATCCACTCACCTGCTGATTAATCACTTGAATAACCTGATCCGAAAAACAATAAGGACAATTTAAACTCATAATATATACCTCTAGAAATGACAAAAGCTCACCGATGGGCAAGCCTTGCAAAGTTAAAAAACTCGTTTTCATCTAGATAATGTATATCTGAGATTATTTTCATTTAGCGTCTATCATACTGCGCTCTTAACTGACCCTTACCAAATACTCTTCGTCCTTTGGGCTTTACACGTAAGTATTGAAGAGTACGTTTGTGATGATCAGCAATGTATTCCATTGCCTCAATGAAATTTGTCACTTGGGTTGAATCACGACGATAAATCACACCGATCCCCAGCTTATCCTCTCTTCTAAGTTTGGCTACACGTTCACGGTTCCAGCAATTATATCCTTGACCATAACCTCTAGTAATATCCTTCCATAGCGCGATTATTTCATCCCCCCAATATGCTGCGCTTCCATCACGATAGGCATTATCATAAATGATTGCTAAGTGACAGTGAAAACCTTTACTTTTACCGCCTTGTTCTACTCCCCATATATACCCGATCACATATTTAAATATGCCATCTTTATTTTGGATACGATTAAGCAGTATATCCAAATCATTATAAATATCTTCAACTCTGATGCGACTAGAATGTTCTTGTAAATAACCCAAGTCCACCCGAGCAACTAATATTCGGCTATATTTACCAATTATTGACTCACAATATTCCTGCACTTCAATTTTATTTTCATCTTTCTGTTTTTCGATCATCTTATAATCTTTTTCAAAATCCTCAGATAAATCTAAAAACCACGCTCTCATCTCTCTATACCCAATTATCTTTAGCTCATCCATAAGATCAAAATAATCAGAGTCTATTCTCTGCAAGTCATATCTCAGAATTACAAAGAATTTAAGATAACCTGGGCTTTGTTGCACAAACCTATCTGTAAAGGCTTTTTCAGCGATATAATTTTCAAA
>ERZ1023263.252-NODE-252-length-14169-cov-496.189245_pt1 | contig 14169 bp, 7 predicted proteins | sample MGYA00380461_ERZ1023263 | MGnify/ENA primary metagenome ERZ1023263 (study PRJEB33173, sample SAMEA4830316) | metagenome | study: EMG produced TPA metagenomics assembly of the PRJEB25223 data set...
GACTCAGAATCAGTGTCAACAAGCACATCAACGTCATTGAGCACATCCGATTCGACAAGCACATCCGAATCGCTGAGTACATCTATGTCTGGTTCACAAAGCATTTCTGACTCAACATCAACAAGTATGTCCGGCTCAACAAGTACATCTGAATCTAACTCAATGCATCCGTCAGACTCAATGAGTATGCATCATACTCACAGCACGAGCACATCTCGCTTATCAAGTGAAGCAACAACGAGCACGAGTGAATCTCAGTCTACATTAAGTGCAACATCTGAAGTGACTAAACATAATGGCACGCCTGCACAAAGTGAAAAAAGATTGCCAGATACAGGTGACTCAATAAAACAAAATGGATTACTAGGTGGCGTTATGACATTATTAGTTGGTTTAGGTTTAATGAAGAGAAAGAAAAAGAAAGATGAAAATGATCAAGATGATTCTCAAGCATAAATTGAATTTATAGCTGGCTAAAATTAAAAAGACTGAGGCACCAATCACTAGAAAAATCGATATAGGATTTTAATAATTAGTGATGAACCCTTAGTCTTTTTAATGTTTTTGATATAAAAGAGGTGCAACATGTTAAAACTTTTACAACAATACGAATATAAAATTATATATAAACGTATGCTATACACATGTTTTATATTATTTATTTATATATTAGGTACAAACATTTCCATCGTTTCCTATAACGATATGCAAGTAAAACATGAGTCATTTTTTAAAATAGCTATTTCTAATATGGGTGGAGACGTTAATACTTTAAACATTTTCACTTTAGGATTAGGTCCGTGGTTAACATCAATGATTATCTTGATGCTTATTTCTTATCGGAATATGGATAAATACATGAAACAAACAAGCCTTGAGAAGCATTATAAAGAGCGCATCTTAACATTAATTTTAAGTGTTATTCAAAGTTATTTTGTGATTCATGAATATGTTTCGAAAGAACGTGTTCATCAAGACAATATTTACTTAACAATATTGATTTTGGTTACTGGAACGATGTTATTAGTTTGGTTAGCTGACAAAAATAGTCGTTACGGCATCGCTGGACCAATGCCGATTGTAATGGTTAGCATTATTAAATCAATGATGCATCAAAAAATGGAATATATAGATGCAAGTCATATTGTGATTGCGTTGTTAATCATCCTTGTGACAATCACATTGTTTATCCTATTATTTATTGAATTAGTAGAAGTGAGAATACCATATATCGATTTAATGAACGTTTCCGCAACAAATATGAAATCTTATTTATCTTGGAAAGTTAACCCTGCAGGCAGTATTACTTTAATGATGAGTATTTCAGCATTTGTTTTCTTGAAAAGTGGCATTCATTTTATTTTATCTATGTTTAATAAAAGCATATCAGATGACATGCCAATGCTGACATTTGATAGTCCAGTAGGTATTTCAGTATATTTAGTGATTCAAATGTTATTGGGTTATTTTTTATCGAGATTTTTAATCAATACTAAACAAAAATCCAAAGATTTCTTAAAGAGTGGCAATTATTTTTCAGGAGTTAAACCTGGTAAGGATACAGAACGTTATTTAAATTATCAAGCACGACGCGTATGTTGGTTTGGATCGGCATTAGTTACAGTCATTATTGGTATACCGCTTTATTTCACATTGTTTGTACCGCATTTATCTACTGAAATTTATTTCTCAGTACAACTGATTGTATTAGTTTACATCAGTATTAATATTGCAGAAACAATTCGTACATATTTATATTTTGATAAATATAAGCCATTTTTAAACCAGTATTGGTAAGGAGGTAATTATGAAATACTTTATTCCAGCTTGGTACGATGACCAACGATGGTGGCAAGACACGACTGTGCCGTATTATCAACTACAAAATAAGACGGAATTTGACGATATGATTAGTTTAATGGGAATGCACCTTGAAAATGACTTAGATTATCAACTGATTGTTCTCAATCATGCACCAAATTTAAGAACATTTTTACATCGATATGACTTATATGAGACAAAGTATTCGTCTGTGTTTGATGAAATTCAAGGATTCAGCCACCATGCGCCACAAGCGATTAATTATCATCACTTAAAATGGCCGGATGATGTTGAGTTTGTGTACACACCGTATTTATTAAAATGTGTGACGAGTGAACAGACCTATACAAATATTTATTTTAGTCAAGAAGGGTATTCAATTTGGTTTGAAGAATTTGAAAGAGATCAGTTACAACGGCGTTATATTTTTGATGACAGAGGTTATTTATCAGCGATACGTTATTTTGATGATCAGGGAGAGGCTTCTTACCAAGAATATTTAACGATTAATGGAGATTGTGTACTTCATGAAGATTTGAAAAATGGCAGAGTCACTGTATCAAAAAGATATCAACATCACTATCAACAAACAGAATATAACAATATGGCTCAACTAATTGAAGAAAAATTTCAAGCAATGATTGCACAACAAATACATGAAGATGATCATGTGATTGTGGCTTCAGATGCTAGGCACAATCGACAAATAGCCAATCATATTCCAGCGAAATTGTTAAGTTATTCATTTTTTAAAAATAGAAATGAAACTGTGTCAGATGAGGAATATCAATCTATCGTAAAGAATGCCCATTTAATTGTTGATAGTGTGCAACTAGAACGTGATTTAATTAGTCATCAAGAGAAGTATCAGCGGGAGAATACAATGATTCGAATCACACCATTTGAAACGAGACAATCACCTAATATAAGTAGTCAATTGATGGAAACATTTATAGGTGTATGGATAGATGGTATGAGTGACGCTGATTTGCAACAAATGATGCAACGACTTGTGGATTATATCGCACAGGAAGATTATTACCGTTTAATTTTATTATCGCGCCATCAAAATGACATACCGATGTGGCTTCGTGAATGTATTACGTCGGTAAATGAGGAATACCAAGCTAAACAGAATGCGGATGTTAATGTTTCAGCATTAATGACACCTGAAGATCAAGATGACATCATTGCTGTTAAGACGATACATGCTGAACATGATGTTGTAGAAGCATTGCGGACGTTGCGACTTGTGATAGATATGTCAAAAGAACCTGATTTGTATTTACAAATTAGTGCAATTAGCGCTGGGATTCCACAAATTAATGGTCAACAAACAGATTACGTCTCTGATTATGACAATGGCCGTATTATAAATACAGTTGATGAATTAGATGATGCGTTAAATTATTATTTATTTTATTTGAAAAATTGGAATTATGCGTACGCCTATTCTTTAAAATTAATAGATGCATATGCTTCTAAGAATATTATTAATCAGCTCGATGAGTTAATAGAAGGTGAAAATGATGCCACGTAAATTTAGAGTTTTGCAAATTGGAGGAGACGATTTAGAACCTATTTTTCAACACAAAAAAGGTGTGAGTTGGGATTACTTCGATATTGGATTGTTTGAATTTGATAGTGGTTATGTAGGGGCTATTGAAGCGATTGTTGAAGCAGAAGGGAGCTTTGATTTTATCTATATTCAAGCACCATACTCGGAGACATTAACGAATTTATTACAAATGATAAGCGAACCATACAATACGTATGTTGATGAATCATTTTGGTCAGTTGAATATGAACAAGACGAAAATGTCCAAAAATACGTTGTTCAACCATTACATTACCGGAACATTGAAGAACGTAATAATAAATTAGAGGCAGTTAGCTTCTCAGGACAGTATGGAGATAAAGTTTCCCCTAAGTTAGCACTTGTGCATCCGAATTTTAAAGGAGATGTCGTTTACCAAGGTAATTCAGAGCTCACATTGAGTGGAGAATTTGGAAAAGAATTTAAACCTATCGCATCTTGGCAAAATAATCTCGTTTACGATAAAGATAAAGTCATTCAAATATGGCCAGAATTTGATATTGATGGTGCGGTCGAGTTGCAATATACATTTAGATTGATTCAGACTGGCGCTGATGGTGCATTAATTGAACAAATCGTATTGACTGATGATATGTTAGACAGTCCTTTAGAGATACCTGCGAAACCATTTGATGCTTATATAAGTGTAACTGTTAAGGCGCGTGGGAACGGGACGGTACATTTAGGACCTATACACAAACGATGGTCTAGATTAGACATGGGTCAATTTTTACTTGGTGGTAGTCGTTTCGTAGATAGTCAACGACAGGAATTTATTTATTATTTCCACCCTGGTGATATGAAACCGCCACTAAACGTATATTTTAGTGGTTATCGAACAGCGGAAGGTTTCGAAGGATATTATATGATGAAACGTATGAATGCACCGTTTTTACTTATCGGCGATCCTCGTGTTGAAGGTGGTAGCTTTTATATCGGTTCATCTGAATATGAACAAGGTATTATCAATGTTATTGACGAGACATTAGAAAAGCTGAATTTTAAATCACATGAATTAATATTATCTGGTTTATCTATGGGTTCATTTGGTGCCTTGTATTATGGTGCTCAGTTAAATCCTCAGGCAATTATTGTTGGTAAACCACTTGTTAATATTGGAACGATTGCAGAACATATGCGATTACTTAGACCAGAAGAGTTCGGTACAGCATTAGACGTCCTGGTGTCTAATGAAGGTGATACATCTCAAGCGTCGATAAAGGCATTAAATCAAAAATTTTGGCAAACATTTCAAAAGAAATCATTGTCACAAACTGTTTTTGCCATAGCATATATGCAACATGATGATTATGATCCACATGCATTTCAAGAGCTATTACCTGTATTGACAGCACACCAAGCAAGAGTGATGAATCGCAGTATTCCTGGGCGACATAATGATGATTCACCTACCATTGCAAGTTGGTTTGTTAATTTTTACAACATTATTTTGGAAGACAAGTTTGGGAGAGTTCAACATGCTGAAAAACAAAACATTTAAAGTTACTTGGAATTATATTTCACAAACTACATTTATGTATGGCTCTAAAGTATCATTTTCAAATGGTGAAGTGACTTTTATAAATCCTTTGATGCCCTCTGGATTACCGATTCATGAGTGGTTGATGTTAAAGCAATTTTCAAAATATAAAAGTGCGCCAAGTTTACCAATTTTGCGTAGAGGACAGCATTATAAATTGCATTTTGATTTTGATGCAACGCCTGCTGGTTCAGTGTATTTTATCATCATTTTTTATAATAAAAATGGCACAAAACTAAGTACTGAGATTGTAAAGTCAAATAGTATTACGATTCAATATCCTGATGAAGCCTATGCTTATAAAATAAAAATGATGAATGCAGCATCGACGAGTCTTATATTTAGATGTTTAACAATCACAGAGATGACGCATCAAGATGATTTAGAGTATAAAAGCATGCGGGTGACGAAGATAGGCGATGACCAATATGGAAATGATATGATCAATGTCATTATTGCAGAACCATCTGACACCTATCCAACTATTTCGAATGATTTTTTGAAACTGTTTGGTCATGTTTGGCTCGTTGAACGTTGGATGGACGACAATATCGAGGGAAATATTAAGCAACTAAAGAATGATTTGCAAAGTCAAGATACCCTAAAGGCTATTAATTTGATTAGTTATGGGTCAAAGTCAAATGTTTTTGCAACTTATGTCGCTCAGCATTTGGATTGCAAAGTGTATCGTACAAGCCATGAAGATGATGATTTAAAAGGATGGCTTACAGAACATGTCCCAGGAAATCATGAACTAAAAGATACAAATGTCGAGGTTTATTTTAAAGAAGAGCAAGACAAACATCTAAATTATATGTCACGTTTAATGAATCCAGTACGATTTTTAGATTACTTAGATGTATCGAAACTGAATGGTGGGGAAGTAAATGAAACATAAACTAGATGTTACGATAAACGAATTAAGACTAAAGTCGATTAGAAAAATAGTGAAACGCATCAATACATGGAGCAATGAAGTTAAATCATATTCTGATGATGCGTTAAAACAAAAGACAATAGAATTTAAAGAACGTTTAGCATCAGGAGTTGATACACTAGATACATTGTTACCTGAAGCTTATGCAGTGGCACGTGAAGCGAGCTGGAGAGTATTAGGTATGTATCCTAAAGAAGTTCAGTTAATCGGAGCGATTGTATTGCATGAAGGTAACATTGCGGAGATGCAAACAGGCGAAGGTAAAACATTAACGGCAACGATGCCTTTATATTTAAATGCACTTTCGGGAAAAGGAACATATTTAATTACAACGAATGATTATTTAGCGAAGCGTGATTTTGAAGAGATGCAACCATTATATGAATGGCTAGGTTTAACTGCTTCATTAGGTTTTGTTGATATTGTGGATTATGAGTATCAAAAAGGGGAAAAACGTAATATATATGAACATGATATTATATATACAACTAATGGACGTCTCGGTTTTGATTATTTAATTGATAATTTGGCTGATAGTGCGGAAGGGAAATTTTTACCACAATTAAATTACGGTATTATTGATGAAGTGGACTCAATCATTTTAGATGCTGCGCAAACACCATTAGTTATTTCGGGCGCACCAAGATTACAATCAAATCTATTTCATATTGTGAAAGAGTTTGTAGATACATTGATTGAAGACGTGCATTTTAAAATGAAGAAGACCAAAAAAGAAATATGGCTGTTAAATCAAGGTATTGAAGCGGCACAATCATACTTTAATGTTGAAGATTTATATAGCGAACAAGCGATGGTCCTAGTGCGTAATATTAATCTAGCACTGCGCGCGCAATATTTGTTTGAATCTAATGTCGATTACTTTGTATATAATGGTGATATTGTTTTAATTGACCGTATTACAGGTCGTATGTTACCGGGGACTAAGTTGCAAGCTGGACTTCACCAAGCTATTGAAGCGAAAGAAGGTATGGAGGTTTCAACAGATAAAAGTGTTATGGCAACAATTACCTTCCAGAATTTATTTAAACTTTTTGAATCATTTTCAGGTATGACAGCTACAGGAAAATTAGGCGAATCAGAGTTCTTTGATTTGTATTCAAAAATAGTCGTACAAGTACCAACTGATAAAGCGATTCAACGTATCGATGAACCAGATAAAGTGTTTCGTTCAGTTGATGAGAAAAACATCGCGATGATTCATGATATAGTTGAACTTCATGAAACGGGGCGACCGGTTTTACTCATAACGAGAACTGCTGAAGCGGCTGAATACTTTTCGAAAGTATTATTCCAAATGGATATTCCTAATAATTTACTCATTGCGCAAAATGTTGCAAAAGAAGCGCAGATGATAGCTGAAGCAGGGCAAATTGGTTCCATGACTGTTGCGACTAGTATGGCAGGTCGAGGCACAGATATTAAACTTGGTGAAGGTGTCGAAGCATTAGGTGGATTAGCTGTTATTATTCATGAACATATGGAAAATAGCCGTGTAGACAGGCAATTACGTGGTCGTTCTGGTAGACAAGGGGATCCGGGATCATCTTGTATATATATTTCACTAGATGATTATTTAGTTAAGCGATGGAGCGATAGTAATTTAGCGGAAAATAATCAATTATATTCATTAGATGCACAACGATTATCGCAAAGTAATTTGTTTAATCGCAAAGTTAAGCAAATTGTAGTTAAAGCGCAGCGTATCTCGGAAGAACAAGGGGTTAAAGCTCGTGAAATGGCTAATGAATTTGAAAAAAGCATTAGTATACAGCGAGATCTTGTATACGAGGAACGCAATCGAGTTTTAGAAATAGATGATGCTGAGAATCGAGATTTTAAAGCGTTAGCTAAAGATGTATTTGAAATGTTTGTAAATGAGGAAAAGGTGCTAACAAAATCGCGTGTTGTCGAGTATATTTATCAAAATTTAAGTTTCCAATTTAATAAAGATGTGGCTTGTGTTAATTTTAAAGATAAGCAAGCAGTAGTGACATTTTTATTAGAGCAATTTGAAAAGCAATTAGCTTTGAATCGTAAAAACATGCAAAGTGCATATTATTATAATATTTTCGTTCAAAAAGTCTTTTTGAAAGCAATTGATTCATGTTGGTTAGAACAAGTCGACTATTTACAACAATTAAAAGCAAGCGTTAATCAACGACAAAATGGGCAACGTAACGCTATTTTTGAATACCATAGAGTTGCATTAGATTCATTTGAAGTTATGACACGAAATATCAAAAAAAGAATGGTGAAAAATATTTGTCAAAGCATGATTACATTTGATAAAGAGGGTATGCCAGTTATACATTTTCCATAAATGAAAAGGGGTAGCGCATGACAATATATAATATAAACTTTGGTATAGGCTGGGCGAGTAGCGGTGTTGAATATGCACAAGCTTACCGTGCTAAATTATTGAGACGTACAAATCAAGACACTAAATTTGTGTTTTTAGATTTTATACAGTCAGAGAACATACAGACATTAACGCAAAACATTGGGTTTAAAGATCAAGAAGTTATTTGGTTGTATCAGTATTTTAGTGATATTTCTATAGCACCAACAACGTACACGTTAGATGACATTGAACGTGAGCTTGGTCATGAAATTAGTTTTAGAGAAAGAAATGGTAAGATAGTCCGTCTATATTTTAATGGGAAATCATCATTTGTAACATGTTATCTACAAAATGAACAAAAAGATGTTGTGGATCGTGCAGAATTTGTAATTAATAGTATGTTAGTACGTAAAGATTTTTATAGTTATACGCGTATATTTTCTGAGTATTATGCACCAGCTGATAATAAAGCGAAATTATATATGCGACAATTCTATAATGAAGATGGTTCCATCGCTTATAACGAATATATTGATGGAGACAGCTCTATATATGTGTTTGAAGATGCGGTGTTGTATAACAAAACCGAATTTATTGCATACTTTTTACAACGATTGAATTTAACCCGAGACGATATTGTCATATTAGACCGCGCTTCTGATATTGGTCAGGCTGTTTTGCAGCATAAAGGTGATAGTAAAGTTGGTGTTGTGATTCATGCTGATCATTATAGTAATAATATGATGAGTGAGCAGCATATACTATGGAACAATTATTATGAATATCAATTTTCAAAAGCTAAATACATTGATTTCTTTATTACAGCAACAGATATTCAAAATCATATGGTTTGTCGACAATTTGAGCAATATCAAGGTTATCGCCCACGTGTTTATACTATTCCTGTGGGAAGCATTGATGCATTATCATATCCTAAATTATCAAGAAAGCCATATGCGATGATTAGTGCATCTCGTTTAGCAAATGAGAAACATATTGATTGGCTTGTCAAAGCGGTTATCGTGGCTAAACGACAAGTGCCAGAATTAACATTTGATATTTATGGAGAAGGTAGCGAGAAGACGCGACTGCGTAAAATTATTGATACACACCGCGCGCAAGATTATATTCGTTTACTAGGGCATGTTAAACTTGATGAAATTTATAATGATTATGAGTTATTTCTTTCTGCATCAACTAGCGAAGGTTTTGGGTTAACACTAATGGAAGCGGTAGGCTCAGGACTAGGTATGATTGGATTAAATGTGAATTATGGTAACCCAACCTTTATTCGAGATGGGGAAAATGGCTACTTGGTACCTTTTGATACCGATGAAGATAGTGTGGATGATGTTATCGCAAAACTAGCTCATGCCATTGTAATGTATTTTAACAATGGTCCCCAGACACCACATGACATCTCTTATGAAGTGGCACAGCAATTTATGACTCAAGATATTATTTTAAAATGGGAAACATTAGTTCAAGAGGTGCTACATGATTAAATTATTTGATTACTTTAACAATCATTCACGAAAGTTATATGAGTCTTTTAAAGCCAGTAAGTTGGAAGAAGATTTAACAATTGTACTCAATGACAATGGCTTTTTACCGGACGATGTTATATCACCGTATCAATTTTTTGCAGATAATCATAATACAGAAAATATGAAACCACGATTTTTTAATCAGGTTACTGTACCAGCTTTTTGGGAAATTAAAGGTAACAACAATTCGGCTACAATTAATGATATGGGACGTCTACGAGGCAAAATATTTTATCAAAGTGGAGAGCGCCCTAGAATTGTTAGTCGTGTCGAATGGTTTGATGACCAACGACGTGTCCGATTTGTCGATTATTATTCTAAGAATGGTATTAAATTTGCACAAACTGTTTACGATTTAAATCGTAAAGCGATCTTGAAGAAATATATGACAGCAGAAGGTAAAGAAGTGATTTATGAAAATTTTGTAACATCTGATGTCATATTGGATTGGCAAGGGAAGTCTTACTTTTTCCCTTCAAAGCTCGCATTCGTATTATTTTTTATCAAGCAACTTGAAATTACGGAACATCATTTCGTTATTAACTCACTAGCCCTACCATTTTCAGTGTTATATAATTTGCCATCAAAAGGTAGTGATGTTTTGGTATGGCAAGAACACTGTAATGGTAATGTCCCGGGAAATATGCAATTGATGTGTAAAGGTGATATGAAACGACATTGTAATATTATTATTCCAGATAAAAACGAATATGAAACGATGCTCAATATAGCAGACGCAAAGGTTCAATCTCGTATTTTACAAGGCGGATATCTATATAACTATCGTAGTCGTAATAGATATACTAAAGAAATTGTAATATTAACTAACTCGGATCAACTTCGTAACATCAAGGTATTGGTTGAAACTTTACCAGATTTTAAGTTTCACATCGCTGCTATTACAGAGATGTCTGATAAGCTAATGCAACTTGATCAATATGCTAATGTGCATTTATACCCATCTATTAATATAGATAGGGTAAATGAACTATACCAGTTATGTGATATTTATCTTGATATCAATGAGGGTAATGAAATTTTAAATGCGGTGGAACAAGCGTTTGACTATGAGTTGTTGATTTTAGGTTATCGTCAAACCGCACACCATGCTAAAGTAACATTATCAGAGCACTTATTTGAGCATAATGATGAGATAACAATGGAAAGTAAAGACCAATTAATACAAATGTTAGAGAGTTTGAAAGATCAACAACAGTTTCGAGATGCTTTATTAGCACAAAAAGCACATGCACACGAAATCTCGCGTGAACAATTCGAGCAAGTTTTTAAACAGGCGCTCGAAAGCTAAAAAGAAAAAGCAGTCTAAAATAAAGCATCATTTAATATAAAAGATTTGACGTAATATGATGTAAGCGACATGGACAATATGATATTACGTCATGCTTGTTTTGTTTACTTAAATATAAGCTAAGTAATAAGTAGATAATTACTAACAACAATAACTAGATAGATAAGTATAAATTTCTTGTAAACAGGTATATAATAGTATGTAATTCTTTGAAGGAAGTAAGTGAGGAAGGAGTATGTTGATGGCTAAATATCGAGGGAAACCGTTTCAATTATATGTAAAGTTATCGTGTTCGACAATGATGGCGACAAGTATCATTTTAACGAATATCTTGCCGTACGATGCCCAAGCTGCATCTGAAAAGGATACTGAAATTTCAAAAGAGATATTATCTAAGCAAGATTTATTAGACAAAGTTGACAAAGCAATTCGTCAAATTGAGCAATTAAAACAGTTATCGGCTTCATCTAAAGCACATTATAAAGCACAACTAAATGAAGCGAAAACAGCATCGCAAATAGATGAAATCATAAAACGAGCTAATGAGTTGGATAGCAAAGACAATAAAAGTTCTCACACTGAAATGAACGGTCAAAGTGATATAGACAGTAAATTAGATCAATTGCTTAAAGATTTAAATGAGGTTTCTTCAAATGTTGATAGGGATCAACAAAGTGGCGAGGACGATCTTAATGCAATGAAAAATGATATGTCACAAACGGCTACAACAAAACATGGAGAAAAAGATGATAAAAATGATGAAGCAATGGTAAATAAGGCGTTAGAAGACCTAGACCATTTGAATCAGCAAATACACAAATCGAAAGATGCATTGAAATATGCATCGAAAGATCCAGCAGTGTCTACAACAGATAGTAATCATGAAGTAGCTAAAACGCCAAATAATGATGGTTCTGGACATGTTGTGTTAAATAAATTCCTTTCAAATGAAGAGAATCAAAGCCATAGTAATCGACTCACTGATAAATTACAAGGAAGCGATAAAATTAATCATGCTATGATTGAAAAATTGGCTAAAAGTAATGCCTCAACGCAACATTACACATATCATAAACTGAATACGTTACAATCTTTAGATCAACGTATTGCAAATACGCAACTTCCTAAAAATCAAAAATCAGACTTAATGAGCGAAGTAAATAAGACGAAAGAGCGTATAAAAAGTCAACGAAATATTATTTTGGAAGAACTTGCACGTACTGATGATAAAAAGTATGCTACACAAAGCATTTTAGAAAGTATATTTAATAAAGACGAGGCAGATAAAATTCTAAAAGATATACGTGTTGATGGTAAAACGGATCAACAAATTGCAGATCAAATTACTCGTCATATTGATCAACTATCTCTGACAACGAGTGATGATTTATTAACGTCATTGATTGATCAATCACAAGATAAGTCGCTATTGATTTCTCAAATTTTACAAACGAAATTAGGAAAAGCTGAAGCAGATAAATTGGCTAAAGATTGGACGAATAAAGGATTATCAAATCGCCAAATCGTTGACCAATTGAAGAAACATTTTGCATCAACTGGCGACACGTCTTCGGATGATATATTAAAAGCAATTTTGAATAATGCGAAAGATAAAAAACAAGCAATTGAAACGATTTTAGCAACACGTATAGAAAGACAAAAGGCAAAATTACTGGCAGATTTAATTACTAAAATAGAAACAGATCAAAATAAAATTTTTAATTTAGTTAAATCGGCATTGAATGGTAAAGCGGATGATTTATTGAATTTACAAAAGAGACTCAATCAAACGAAAAAAGATATAGACTATATTTTATCACCAATAGTAAATCGTCCAAGTTTACTAGATCGATTGAATAAAAATGGGAAAACAACAGATTTAAATAAGTTAGCAAATTTAATGAATCAAGGATCAAATTTATTAGACAGTATTCCAGATATACCCACACCAAAGCCAGAAAAGACGTTAACACTTGGTAAAGGTAATGGATTGTTAAGTGGATTATTAAATGCTGATGGTAATGTATCTTTGCCTAAAGCGGGGGAAACGATAAAAGAACATTGGTTGCCGATATCTGTAATTGTTGGTGCAATGGGTGTACTAATGATTTGGTTATCACGACGCAATAAGTTGAAAAATAAAACATAATTATATTGGGGGAAGAGCATCTATATATTTTTTTTAAGTATATAAGACGTCTTATTTCCCCTTAAATTATTGTGAAGTATATGCAAAATGCAATGAATAGATTGTCCATCATTTTAACGTTATAATGAATTTAACGACTTAGAACTACAGAAGTAAAGGAGAATGAAGATGTCTCGAAAAACGGCGCTATTAGTTTTGGATATGCAAGAAGGTATAGCGAGTAGTGTACCTAGAATAAAAAATATTATTAAAGCGAATCAGAGAGCAATTGAAGCAGCAAGACAACATCGAATACCAGTCATTTTCATACGTTTAGTGTTAGATAAGCATTTTAATGATGTCTCCTCGAGTAATAAAGTGTTTTCAACAATTAAAGCTCAAGGATATGCGATTACTGAAGCAGATGCATCTACACGAATACTTGAAGATTTAGCACCACTAGAAGATGAGCCGATTATTTCTAAGCGACGCTTTAGCGCATTTACAGGTAGTTACTTGGAAGTTTATTTACGTGCAAATGATATTAATCATTTAGTATTAACGGGTGTCTCTACAAGTGGAGCTGTATTGAGCACGGCATTAGAAAGTGTAGATAAAGACTATTATATTACTGTTTTAGAAGATGCTGTTGGTGATAGATCAGATGATAAACATGACTTTATTATTGAACAAATTTTATCACGCTCATGTGACATTGAATCCGTAGAGTCATGGAAAAGTAGTTTATAGTTAATATAACGTCAATTAAAGCTCGGCAGTAATGTTTAAGAATAAGTACATTTGCTCATATTTATAAAATGTGTGAGATGGCAATTGAAACGGATATGATGAGGAACATTTGAACATAAAATAATATATTTATATAAAATGACCCGAGGCGTTCGAACTGAATGCCTCGGGTTTAATT
>ERZ1023263.256-NODE-256-length-14016-cov-171.357496_pt1 | contig 14016 bp, 21 predicted proteins | sample MGYA00380461_ERZ1023263 | MGnify/ENA primary metagenome ERZ1023263 (study PRJEB33173, sample SAMEA4830316) | metagenome | study: EMG produced TPA metagenomics assembly of the PRJEB25223 data set...
CATGGAATGTTCTAGTTAGTCAAAACTATAAACAGTTTTACATCATTCCTGGCATTAAGGGCGGTATGAAATAGATATAAATCACATACAAAAATACTATTAAATCAGTATCGTGTATTCTTTATACATTCAATTTTTTTAGTTTTTTTATTTCATTATGACCAATTTATGACCACCAATTATTACACACATAAATCTCTATAAGTATATTTGCAATGATCGATATGATTATCCATATGATGATTTTTCATTGCAATATAATGATTCTCTCAGCATCTTATATCACCTAATAAAGTTAATGTGAAATGTTAAAATTGATAAAACAATATAAATTTGTGCACCCAACATCACTTCATAATTAACGTATTCAAATACGTATTCACTGCCTGCAACGTGTGAGATTATCTATGATATAATCGGGATCAGAACCAAACGGATTTGCAGCTTTTAACTTTTGCGTAAATATAATTATTATAGTTTTTGTAACTAATTAATTTAACTAATTAATTTAACTAATTAATTAACTTAAGGATTTCACCTTTGTCCATGTTTTTCAAGTCTCTTTTACATACTTTAACCAATTTATTAGATACAGATGCTGTAGCCATAGAAGTATTTTCAACGTTATTAGACACCTTTTTATCAACCGAAATATATACGTCGGCATCATCGTTAGAATTAAAGACAGATTTTGAACCTTCCTTATTCAATACTCCAACAGATATAGTTTCATTATATGCAGCTGGAAATTCTTGACCTCCAAAAATATCGTTACCGTTAGCTGCTACAATAATAATACCTTTTCCATGAGCCTCTTTTATCTTTTTATGTAACTCAGGGTAATTTTTAGTAAATCCATAACTCATATTTATAATGTCTACATCATGTTTAATTGCCCAATCAAGTGCTGAAATAGTATCCTCCACTCTTCCGTTGCCATAACGGTTCAAAACTTTAGCATCATAAATAACTATATCAGCTCGATACTCTATAATCTTTGAAATTTTATTAGCGTGTACGCTATTTCTATAGTTATCTAAAGTGAAATCACGAGATATTACATTGCTATTAATAGCTTTCTTTTTAATCCCTGTATCTAGAACTGCAATTTTAGTCTTTTCCTTCTTGCAATTATAGTTCAAACATATGAATATAGATGATAAAATTAGTATTATTAATATTAAATAAATTTTAATCAATTTCATCGCTTACATCAAACAAGAGGTTACTGTATTTTTGGGAGTAATTTGTATATGACTGCTTATTTATAAAATATAGCCAAAGCCCCCTATCATCATACAAATGGTACAATATGCCTCTTTCACTATCCATTAAATATATATCTAAGTAATTATCTTTTTGATTAATCGTCGGGAATAAACCTTTAAAATCTTGATTGCAAATCGCTCTCGCTAACTTTTTATAATTTAAATCCTTCAAACTCTTATTTTTAAAAGCAAATACATAACACTGGATGCCTTCATCGTTAATATATTCTTTAAAACTCGGCGTTTCGTCATTATTGAAATAACTAAACTTTTCTTTGAACCTAGTTTTTTTAAATGAATTTCCATATAAATAATATACTAGAACTATATCAATAGTCTTACTTTGTTGAAATAAATCTTGTAAAATTTGAATTGCATTTCTATGAATCTTTGTAAAATAATTTTTGTTAAAGCTTTTTCCATCATCTAAAAAAGGATATTCACCTTCACTTAAATCTAAATGCATTGCATTTTCAACTTCAGAAAAATTCAAATCACTTACTGACATACAATTAATAATATTATCCATTTTTTATATCATCCTATTTACGAAGTATTTTTCCATCTTTAGTTAAAGTGGCTTTTCTAGTACCACTTTTATCCAACAATTTCCAATACGATCCTCCATGAGGCTCCCCTTTATTCCTTGAAATTGACCACCCAGTTTTAGGATCTCTATAGACTGGGTTTTTACCCTTTACTTTTTGAGTGAACTTTCCGATATCCACCCCTTTACTAGTTAGAAGTCTAGAGTTTATTCCTTTCGCTACTTTATGCGTATTTGATTTTATAGCGTTATTCACAGCTTTTTTACCATACTTTTTAATAGCCCATTGAATACCATACCTTGCAGCCATTACTGCCACTACTACTAAAGGCGCAGCAGAAGCTTCAGCCAATCTTGTATCAAATTCATGCTCCTCACCGGTTGAATTATCTATTAAAAATCCAGCTATGTCTTCTTCATCCGCATAGGTTAAATCAATTGTATAATCTACTTGTTTAGATTCTTCTACATTAGAGATTTTTCCAGATAAATTAATGTCTCCTGCATTAAAATCATTAGTTAATACAGTATCTAAATTTATTTCATTATTATTTATTGATGTAGAAAGACGTGATACTTCGCCAATTTTATTCTCACTAATTTTTGTATTTTTAACGCTTTCATTTACTTCTATATTTTCTTTGATAATTTTATTAGATGCATCTGTATTTGAACTCCCAACCCCAGATAAAATCAAGGATATTATTATTGTACATATACACAATTTCGAAAAATAAATTTTCATATTTACCCCTCCTAGATATTTTTAAATATCATAATATATTTTCAATATTCTTTCATATCTATAAATTAGTAAATATGCAACAAAACAATTTAAATATATCTTTATACTTTTAGAGTGTTTGCACTCTTGAAAAGTATTATCACAAAAAGCCTTATACTCTGTGCAAAATCAATTCTATCAATACATTTTCAAAAACACTCACTTATTAAATAACATTTTATAAAAATGTAAGTTTGACTTAATATTTTTAAACTTTTAGTTAACACCTCATTCCATCACATCCGATTATATTTACTTAAAACAGGACTGCACCATTTTATTAATACTTCTAGACTAATAACCCCAAACAACTATAACTGTAATATTATATATTCCTATTACAAAAAAGACAGGTACCGAAGTACCTGCCTAGAGCATTCCAAACTATTAGGAGCGCAGGCTATTAAAAGCGAGCGCAATAAATACTATATCATATTCTCTATGTTATTGAAACTAAATTAATACCTTTAATTCCTAAGAAATAAGTAAGGACGTTGCCCCTCCCGTTTATACAATACCCATAAATAACATCTATATAACTAATTTATGCAATTTTACAAGGCTCAAAATTGAGCTCTGCCGTTAAATTCATAGTCTTTTCATCTGGCGTTTTATTTTCGCCGTTTGATGTAATGTGTTCTTTGGTGCATTCTGGTTCAAAAAGAGTTGCTTATTAGTATAAAATACTTGCGCCCATATATCACACTGGTGGGACATTTAATTCTGGATTTTCAGCTATTTTCATAAATCTATTAGCTGATAATTAGCTTAATCCAATTTTTCAAGCCATAGCCTAAATTCTCCATGTACCAAATCATTCTCTTTAACATGTTTCAATCTTCGGCCAATCTCAAAGATAGATTGACCAGCGATGTTTGAGATTATATTTCACGAGGTCACATTTACAGTTAAAGTGTATTTGTGCGTGGTTCCCATTCCTCACTGCAACACAAAGCGTTTCTAAGCGCATAATATCCTTAACATACTTAATAGATCTAATTAAATTAATGACTCTTAACATTTAAGAATAATATTCTAACGCTTAGGCAAAAAAGTACTATTTTTAAGCCTAGCCGTCATAATTATCTAAAAACTGAGGTGAATACTATGTTAAATACTATAGTTACATATTTCTTTATCTTTATTTTTGTTTTTTTTCCTATTTTCTGTATATTCTTTTTTGTAATTACTTTAGTTAGAGACTTAACAAGAAACTTCAACAATTTAAAAGTAAAATATATTGTCTCAACCCATAATAAAACTGGTAAAACAATACTTGAATTACGTTACTTTATATGGGAACTTAGAAAGCGTAAGTATTTTATAAATCTCATAATGAACTCTGAAGTTATTTATTTAGATGGAAATATACAAATTACTAGAGGTGTGTACTATAAAGACGTACCGCCATTAAATAATTTCAAAAACAAATCGTTTTTTCTTAAGTCTATACGAATTTTTGAAAAATAATATCAAAGCTACCAGAATAGGTAGCTTTTCACTTTGAACTTCATATAATATTAATTGCTATACATCCAAGTAACTTTTATTAAATCAATCCTCTAACGGAATATCATCCACAATCACAGTATGATTAGGGTTAGCGTTAGATACATCTTTCACTGCCTTATCTAACTCCTCATCTTCTCCGTCCCATTCACCAATATTAATGAATATAGGCACATTCCCGTTAATATCACGCTTATCTGTAAATAACTTATGGTATTTACCCAACATATCACGAGCTTTTAAACGATCACTTGGCTTAATTGGTACCTCTATCAGTTCAACATGTTCATTATAGACTAATTGTACTTTGCCACTTTGTGGATTCTCTTTATATTCCCCACGCTTGACCACAACTTCTTTCGTTTCTGTTTCGTCACCGACTGCCGCATTCGTAAGCACATGTAGTAACTCTTTTGCAGTTAATACATTCTCATCTATAATCTTATCTTTTTGTTCTTGTATATATTGCTTGATGTGTGGCTTCTTTAATAACCTACACCCTGTCACATGTGCACTATTTGCGCTATAACCTGCTTTTATGGCACTTTGTGTCACATTAAGTGTTCTTATATACTCATTCACAAAACGCGCTTGCTTTGCCGTTAACTCACTCATTCTATCACCTCCACAATTTTATCTAATAAGGTTTCATACCATAATCTTACAGATTGTTCAGAACAATCTAAGACACTACTAATATCTTGATAACTACGTCCTTGTATTAAAGAATCGAAAATATAAAACTCTTTATCATTAGCTACTCGGTCAACAATCATTTCTAAGTGATTCTTTATAATATGATCATCAACATTATCGTCTGTCATCCATTCATTAGAATTTTCATCACCTATTGAAAAGAATTCATCAGTATTTATATCATCATCTATTAATACATCACTTCTAGTTCGCTTATGATAATCACACACGAAGCCTTTTATTTGCTTTTTATCCATTGTTACACCACTTTTACATGTGAAGATTGATGATAAGCATTTACTCGTGCAATCTTGCTATTTTCAATTGCTATATTTCTTTGTTTTTGACGTTCTGAACGTTGTTTAATACTTGCTTGATACAAATCACCCTGTAAGCGTTCAATGACGTTGTAGGGCTTATATCGTCCATTTGAACGCATATATTTTACAACTTGCTTCTGCTCTCTTTCTGTATAATGATTTAGTACCGTTTTCAACAACACCATATTACTTATAGATCGATTTTTATAGTTTTGTAATCTTGCCTTTGTTTCAATAATTTTGATAACTAGTTTTTCAATTGGATATGAGACAGACACGACCCCCATTATTTCATCACATGTTGTTGTCGATGCACTCATATGGTATATACTTTCAATTTGGAATTCACACATCTTAATTTTCTTATTAATAAATGCTGGGTTAAATTGCGTTAATAGTTGATAATCAGATAATTTATTGTCACCATTACGATAATATAAACAATTCTTCGTTTTAAGCAGTTTCATTTATTCACCCCTATAAACAGAGCCTACCCGAATTGGATAGGCAATCATTGCTATTTAATAATCCTGTTTTGCTTAGCTAAATTTTGTAGCGTTGTACCATATTGCTTTTGCTTAGACTGTTCTGATTGTTGTAACTCACTTGAAATCTCCTGCATATTGTTTTTAATATCCAAATCAACTGCATTTATTAATAGATTTGTATCTTCTTCATTTAAACCAAATGCATTTGCGACCTTTTTAGTATTATTTAACTCGTATTTTGTTTCCATTTAATTACCCTTTCTTTTTAACGTTTTAAAAACAACTTGTTATTGTGTTCGTATGGCAAATCATTACCATTAATATATGATGTAAATATATTTTCTCTAAAGTAGCCATTCAATGCTTCCCTAGCCTCTTTATCATCATATAATTGTTCTTGACTATAAATACTCGCATATTGCTGATGCTCATCTTCATATCTATCATTAATATCTTCTATTTCATCAATGATCTCATTATATGCATCGACTACCTTTTTTAATTTACCTAAAGCTGATTGTTTTTCTGATTCATATAATGATGACAACTCGCTTTGATGTTTTAATAACTCAATTGTCTTTTGATATTTAACTTCTTTCGATACACTTTTCTTTGTCTCTAAGCGTTTATTAAGTGCTTTTAGTTTCTTTTCATCAGCATCTGTTCCTTGATATAGGTTATCTGCCTTGTCATCTTGTCCATCCATGATTAACTGTTTGTATGTGGACTTATCTAACTTTATTTTACTTTCCAATGCATTACGCTCTTGTTCCAATTCTTGTATAGCCTTGCGTTGATCTAATACAAATTGGTTGTATTCTTTAAAGTACGATTCAGTTTTCATTTTTATCCCCTTTACACTTCAATTCGTTTCAAAGCTTCATAGCGTTTCATACTGCCATCAGCTAGCTTTTTAATACTTATCATCGCTTGTTGCTTTTCTTGTTCTGTCGTAATAATGTAGTAACCACGTTCACTAGGTTTATAACTACATCCGATAGGATAGCCATAATCATATACTAATGAATTGATTACTTTTCTTAACCATCGTTCATTGCTTGAATTATATTCATATCCTAATTGATTTAAGATTTTAGTTTTAGTAATATACTTATTGGACGTATTTTTTATCACATTGAAAACTTGCAGGTGTTCGGTGGGTAAATGATACGTCTCTTTTTCTACGATACCTTGCATTTCTACACCTCTTTCTTTTGATTATTCCATACCTAAATTATACCATTTTTACAGGTCTAAAACAAACTTACGTTCGCTTTGAGTCGCGTTTTATCAGTTGTTTAGCTTGTCGCATATAACGCTTATAAAACCACATTAAATAATTAATAAAGAGCCTTTTACATCACAGCAATACAGAACTTAAGTTCGATATAATAGAGCGAACAAATTGCGAACAAACTTAACTTTTAGACTATACCAAAAACACAAACTTTAGCTTGTATTAGCATCACCAAAATTCGTATACATTGCTATAACCTTATTATTTTTATTAGGAGCCACACACTACATGTGACCCCTCATAACATTATTTACTCAAGCTATAGTAAGACGCTTTTAGATTATTCAATTTACATTCTAAAGCCTTGTAATCCTCTTGTGTCGCATTCTCATCTTGTACAAACTCAGTTACTAATCTCAACCCCTCAACTAACTCTGGTGCTGGTTCATTGATTCCTGTAGCTAACTGATACAACATTTCAATATTCGCTATCACATCAGTATTACTCGATTGAATGCCCTCAAGTGTATCGGTATCAAATCCATTTTCTAGGTACTCAAACACATCACTATTATTTGATTCTGCATATGTTTGTAATCCATACATAAAATACTCATCTTCAAATAATTGACTGGCCATCATATCACTAATAGAAAGCTGTTTACCGTCATGTAATTCATAACCTACATAATGACCTTCTATACTTCTTATAAGCCCCTCAGTGTGCTTAGGTGACGCTAATTCAAATGATTGCCTTACTTTACAATCTTTAATATATACATGACCGAATAACTTCCCATTCATCATCACGTATGCCATATCAAATGGATCATTGTATAACTTAAAGCAACATGGTTGCACTTTACTATGTTCTAATAATCCTGTGTAGTACCTTAGTAACGTGCCTGCTCGTGTTTCAAATTGGTTTACAATAGTTTCTATGTTCATATCACTTACTCCTTTTTATATAATTTAAATAACTCTTTAATCTAGCTAGCACTAATTCAAAACTTCCTGAAGCTATAACTTTGTAACTTGTTCTTTTATTTAATTTAGGAATATAACTCTCACGCCATGCAGTCCAAGTGTTATCAATATATTCTAAATAAACCGTTGATAAATAACTTATTGAACAATAGTATATTTCGTTAGATATACCAGTTATTAAACCAATCCTTTGAGCTTGTTCGTCTAAATTGTAATCCTCTTTAACGGCTTGCACTTCTAACAGTCGCCTCCCAATCTCTCTCCGTAAATACATCGCCGTTTTTATTATCTCCAATCAATACACGTAACGGCTCAATATCTACGTTACATTGAATCGCATAACTTACTGCTTTATATAAATCATTGTTCCTATATTCACTTTGACCGTCTATAATGCGTTGATATGCACGTTTTCCTTCTCCACCTTTGCCAATTCTTACGTGACTAAAACTATAATTAGGTAGTGCTCGTCGAATGGAATATGGCTCTAATACTTGTTGTTTGTAATTACCAGCTTTAGAAAATATTCGTTTCTCAAACTCTCCTTGATACTCAGTTACATTGACACCGTTATGAGCGTATATACCTTTAGCTGTTTGACTACCTGCAAGCACAAAATAATTATTGGGATGTGCTTTGATATCAACAGACGGTAAATAACCTATCTTCTGACCGTATTCGATATTGTCATGCTTTTTAAATATGATGTGTTTTCCACCACTAGCGGTTGTTTGTACTAACGTATTTTGTGCATTGGTAACAAGTTCTTCGTAATATGGTATTTGTTTTAAACTCTCAAAACCATTCTTACCATCATCATGATTTACATCAATATCGATACACCATACACCACGTGTTAATACACCCAATACATTTGTTTTATGATAAATATTAGAATGATATTCAATGAATTCATCCGTTATATCTTTATCAGCAAATGAAACAGTTGGCTTTTTGTGATTGTTAAGTGGTATCACTTCAATATTCTTTTTCAATAATTGTTTTGCTACATGATAACCTGTCATTGTATACCTCCTTTGTAGGTAACCAGTAACTCTAATAACTCTTATTTTTACCTATATCATCAACAACATCAAAAGTTATCGATTAATGTTACAGTAATAAGAGTTATATAGGTTACCAATTGTTACAACGCTATTTTTAGAGTTACTATATAAGTTACCTAGAGTTACAGTAACCTTAGTGTTCAGAAATTAGTTCTAAAGCCATATTAAATAATTCAATGTTTCCAACTTTATGAACTTTTGTATTTACCCCGTCTATTTTCTTTTGATTATTGATACTAATGCCAATTTTCCTCATATCTTCTTTAGCGTTCTTGTAACGTAAACTTGAGTAATCTTGTTCTATCAAGCGTTGTAAAGTTACATCGCCTGCTAATATAAAGCCTTGTTTTGATAACAATCTGATCATAGTAATTTGAGTTTCAGTCAATTCATCTTCATTAAAATAATACTTGAGCGTTACATCCTTAAATTTAAATTCTCTTCCATTTTCTTTTAAATATTCCAAACTCGCTATTAAGAATGACACTGACGCAATAACTGAAATGTTGCCATTAGGTTGTATATAATCCCAATAAGGCTTAAAGATCTGATAACGTTCTTCATCAGTTTCATTTATGGGTCTATCCTTTAGCGATATTTTAACTGTTCGCGTTGTATTGGCTGTAATTTCACCAGTATCGACACTTTCATTTGTATCTAGTATTAATACGGCGTTATTTTTAAATGTAAATGCGTTTCTTCCAATGCCCCGTCCAGAAATTGTTTCACCTGTTGCTATTTTTCTTAATATGCGCATCATTTGTTTAGTGATTTCACCTGTCTCATTAGCATGAGCTATATCTGCACCGTAAAAATTCATCCACTCATTTGCCGATTCAAAACCACCAGAAATAAGGCTATCAAAATTAACTTTGTTCACTGTCATCAATTTTTCAAATGTAGCCATAAACAAACCTTTTCCAGAACGACCAAAATCTTTAAGTAAAAACCACTTTTCTGCTTGTATCAATTTCATTTTTCGATACATTGTATAAGCGTGTGTTAGCATTAAATTGTTTTTACTCTTTTCATTGTCAGTTACTAAATCAAAGAAGTTTCTGGGTATTTCTAAATTGATATCTTTAATATCTAGGTCATATTTAATTGAGTAGAGCTCATCACTTTTTAATTTTTGTTCTGTAAGCGTTAAATTTTGGCAATCATATACCCAGTCATTACCTGCAATGCAATATGGATAAATCTTAAAGTTATGAGTTACATTTAAATGTTCGCGGTAAAGCTCTAACATCACATCTAAGAAATCATCAATATAGTACTTGTTATCAACTGGATAGGTTAACGCAAAGTTTGTATTGTCTATCACTTCATACTGGTTATTCTTAACTATAATAAAGCAGTCTAGTTGTTTTGAATAAATGACCCTGTCAGAAATTAGATCAGCTATAAAACGTGCATAGTTATGAAAATGACTAGTTTTAAACGTAGATTGTTTTTCTTCTTCACCATTTTTATCAACAGTCTTGATATTGACGGTTCCATAAACAAGCCCAATTTCTTTTGGTTTTATGGTATAATCTAAAGTAAGATTACTAATATAATCACCTGCAACATTATCTTTTTCTCGGTGATATACATTTCCTTTGTTATTAAAAACTTGTCTATCTGTTGAGATTGATGCAAAGTTTATACGCTTGCTTATCTCTTTTATCCTAGATAGATTAATCGTTGAAACATAATCTAATTTAGAATGAAATTCGAAATGTTTTTTATAAAGTGATACTTCGTCCATGTAGTCATCCTTTCGATATCATTTTATTTTTGTTAATATATTTACTAGTATTTATTTAAATAAATACGTAGTGTCTATGCGTCATCTGATTCTGTCGCCAAACTTACATCAGATGATGCTTTTTCTATTTCATGAAATTTTTGTATAAGTTCATCGAACTCTTTTAAATAAACCTGTAATAACTCAACTGTATGTTCATTTTGTATACGATGTTCTAAATAGCTAGCAGAAAAATTAATATGTTCCCGTTTTGTTTCTAATTCATTTTTTACAAATCTATCTTCAACAAACCAAGCATGTTTGGTAGCTACATCATTAATTTTTTGTTTTATCACTTCAATGTCACACATTAAATCTTTAATTTCCCAATTCATTTTTATTCTCCTTTCTCTAATTGAAAATTATTCTTTAATTCTTGTGCGCACCATTTCATTATCAATTCTAAGTGCTTTTCACGACTGATCTCTGAAACCACTTCAATACCATTAACATATTCTGTGTGTTCGTAACTTTCCAAATTATTCATGACACTTAACTCAAGTTGATAAACCAAGTGTTCTATTACTTCTTTTTGTTCATTATTCATTTTCTAATCCTCCTGTTAAATTACATCCTAAAGTTATTAGCCAAGCATAAACGCTAAAAGCGACATACATGTTAGATATTGCTAGTAATAAAATTGTTAACAATGAAACTAAGCAGATATAAGCTAAATACATTTTCATTGCCTTGCCTCCAATAACTTTTTGATATTGACTTGTTTAAAGTCGTTACTCTGGATATTCATGTGAGCAGTAAGCTGTTCCATGAATTCATCTACATCAGACTTTTTGAATCTGTACGTAGATCCGACCATATAATATTTCATGCCATTATTAATAAGTAATTCTTCAATAGTAGGCTTACTTAAATTCAGATAGTTAGCCAACTCTTTATAAGTCATAAAATATTTCTCTTTCGCTAATTCTTCTACACGTGCATTAATAGCTTGTTCAAGTATCTCACGGGCTTCATTTTCATCAATATTAATATCGAACATTGGTTATGTCTCCTTTCCATTATTATCAATTCCGAAAAATTCATTAGGTGTAATTTCAAGATACTTACAAATTTTCATAATAGTAGACGTATCAGGGTTCTTAGTTTTTTCATGATACAAACCGTATAACGTTGTTTTAGCTATTCCAGTACCTAAAAATACATCAGCTATTGAAAGTTTTTTAATAGCTAGAATTACTCTAAAATTATTTTTCATATCGACTCACTCCTCAATAACAGATTATTGTTTTATTTTTTCGAACTCTGTTATTAATGTCATTGTACGATTATAAATAATAGTTGTCAATACTCAAAACTATATTAGTGAACTCTGTTTTTTTTTAGTGACTTATAGTAAGATGAATATAAATACAAATAGAGGTGAAAATTATGATTCAAAGTAGACTATCTGTATTGATGGCTGAAAGAGGTTTAAAAATCTCAGATCTATATGAAGAAACTGGTATTTCAAAAACTACTTTAATGGCAATTGCTGAAAATTCTGGTAAAGGAGTTCAGTTTGATACTGTTGATAAGTTGTGTAATTTTTTAGGTGTCACACCATGCGAATTTTTTGATTATTCGCCATATATAGTTGAAACCAAAAAAAGTGATTTTAGTGAAGGTAACTTACAAGGAATTGAAATTGGAATAAGAAAGCAAAATTATGAAAAATACTTTAACTTAGATATATATGTTGAGAGTGGAAATTCATATGATATACCTTTCAGAAGAGGAGAATTTGATTATTATATCACTTTAGTATTACAATATTCAGACCATTACAATGATAAAGAGTTTTATAATTTCCTTTCTAATATGAACATTTCATTTAGAACAGATTTTATCAATAAATTAATTAAAGAAGTTAAGTTACAATTAACAGATTTAGTTTCAAACAAACAACCTTCTAAGGTTATAGGCGGTAATAAAACAATTCAATTTCAATCAAATGATTACATCGCCTTGAAGTTATTTGCGGATAGTGAATATGAAACTTTAAAAAAATTCCGTATTAAGTAGGTGATTAAATGGCAAGTTATGAAAAACGCGGAAGTACATGGCGTTATCGTATATCACTAGGAAAAGACGCAAAAACGGGCAAATATAAATATATTTCAAACTCAGGTTTTAAACGCAAATCAGACGCTAAACACCACGCTGAAATGGTAGAACGTCAATTAAGAACCGGTGATTATATCGCACCGTCCACATCTACATTTAAACAGGTTGCTAACGATTGGCTTAAACAATATGCTAACGAGGTAAAAGTAAGTAGTGTCAGAGCACGCGAGAAAGCCATACACCACGCCATAGAACGCTTTAACAATAAACCAATACAAACTATCAATAAACATGATTATCAACGCTTTGTAAATGATATAAGCGCACAGTATAGCAAGAATTATATTGATAGCATTATAGCCTCTACGAATATGATATTTAAGTACGCATATGATATGAAATTAATAAGAATACTGCCTAGCGAGGGTATTAAACGACCTAAAAAGAAAGTTAGTGTGGAAGAATTAGAAGATACTGAGATACATAAAAAGTTTCTTGAAAAAGATGAATTATTTCAATTCCTGGAGGTTGCTAAAAATCACCATTCACCCCAAAACAGCTTTGAGGTGTTTTGTACATTAGCATATACAGGCATGCGTGCAGGTGAATTATTGGCATTGAAGTGGTCTGATATAGACTTTGAGAATAACACTATCAATATTACAAAGACTTATTACAATCCAAATAACAATAAAAAGCAATATCAAATACTTACACCAAAAACTGAAAGCTCAATCGGAAAAATTTCAGTGGATCCTCATGTGATTAAATTACTTAAAAATTATAAAACCGACGTGCAGGACACATGGAAAAACGAATTGTATGTAGATAATAATTTCGTTTTTACTGATGTTAACGGCTACCCTCTTGTAATTAAAAAACTACAATTATGGATAAAAGCTATACTTAAAAAGACTGACATAACTAATAAACAAATAAGCACTCATTCATTTCGTCATACTCATTGTGCGTTACTTATAGAGGCTGGTGTGCATATTAAGGAAATACAAGAACGCTTGCGCCATAAAGATATAAATACCACTATGAACATCTACGCTAAGATTACGAACTCATACAAAAAAGACGCTTCCCAAAAGTTTAGTAAACTCATGGAAAACGTCTCAAAAGATTTATTTTAAAATTTCTATGACCAAATTATGACCACCCAATATTACAAACTTTATAAAATCAGCGTTTAACAGTCATTTTACATCATTCCTGGCATGCCACCCATGTTAGGTTGGTCATTATTTTTTTCTG
>ERZ1023263.264-NODE-264-length-13599-cov-3.987522_pt1 | contig 13599 bp, 9 predicted proteins | sample MGYA00380461_ERZ1023263 | MGnify/ENA primary metagenome ERZ1023263 (study PRJEB33173, sample SAMEA4830316) | metagenome | study: EMG produced TPA metagenomics assembly of the PRJEB25223 data set...
GGAAAGATTTAGCTACTATGGTATGCGCGCTTTACTTATCTTTTATATGTATTTCGCTATAAAAGATGGCGGACTAGGTATGGATAAAGGTACCGCACAGTCAGTTATGGCTGTTTACGGTGCACTAATATATATGACATCGGTACTTGGTGGTTGGGTTTCGGATAGAATTACGGGTACACGTGCTGCTACTTTCTATGGTGGTGTACTCATTATTATCGGGCATATTTTCTTAAGTTTACCATTAGATATTGTCGGATTATTTATCTCAATGTTCTTCATTATCGTTGGATCTGGTTTAATGAAACCAAGTATTTCTAATATCGTTGGTCGATTATACCCAGAAAATGATACACGTATTGATGCAGGCTTTGTTATTTTCTATATGTCTGTCAATCTAGGTGGACTTATTTCACCATTGATTCTAAATCAATTCGTAAATACTGGTAATTTCCATGCTGGTTTCTTAATTGCAGCCGTAGGTATGGCGCTTGGTTTAGCTTGGTACATGATATTTAACAAGAAAAATATCGGTAATGTAGGTACAAAACCAACGAATCCATTAAACCAAAGAGAAAAGAAAAAATATGCATTGATATTTATCGTGGCTATTTTAATTATTGCTGCAGTGCTTGTTATTACAGGATTAACTGGTACATTATCATTTAATATCGTTAGTACAACTGTATTGATACTTGGTGTCGCATTACCAATTATCTACTTCACCATTATGATACGCAGTAAAGACGTTACCGATGATGAGCGCTCACGTGTCATTTCATTTATACCATTGTTCCTTTTAGGTGTCGTATTCTGGTCTATTCAAGAACAAGGTGCTAACGTGCTTAACCTATTTGCGTTTGAAAGTAGTGATATGAAATTAAAACAAATTAATTAAAAAACAGACTTCGGTCCAGCACTATTCCAATCCATTAACCCATTATTCATCGTGCTATTAGCACCTGTTATCTCACTGATATGGGCGAAAATGGCACGACGCCAACCAAGCTTAGCAACTAAATTTGTACTCGGTGCGTCACTAGCTGGTGCTTCTTACATTATGATTGGTTTAATTGGTCACACATCTGGTAATAATTTAAGTGTTAACTGGGTTATTCTTTCCTACATTATTTGTGTTATTGGTGAATTATGTTTATCTCCTACAGGTAACAGTGCAGCAGTTAAATTAGCACCAAAAGCATTTAACACACAAATGATGAGTTTATGGTTATTAACGAATGCATGTGCGCAAGCAATTAACGGTACCTTAGTTAAATTGATTGAACCTCTTGGCCATAAAAATTACTTCCTACTTTTAGGTGGTATTGCAATCGTAGTCAGCCTTGTTATTCTTGCTTTCATACCAAAAATTGTAAAAGGCATGCGCGGTATTAAATAGTTTCTACAATTTCAAAAAACTATTTATTCTGATGATTTTCATTTTAAAAACATCTGGGTCATACGTACCCATGCTCAAAAAGAGGACTTCCATAAATGGATGAGTCCTCTTTTTTTAAAGTTTTACGATTTTGAATGTCCTTATTGGTCTATGGTTTATGGCTCGAGCTTGAAATCTCTCACGCATACAATGATCCTAGGTATCAACCATTGATACAACATAGATTAAAGTAAGAAAGCCCCTTTTCACCTCTATGTGACACTTATATAGAGATATTTTTTATTGAATGGCTGATTTGCGGCCCCATATATGGAAATTTTTATCACCATACTCAAATACAATTCGCAGATAAACTTGATTAATACATGAATCCCTACATACATATATACGACATTAAACATATTTTTAACTAAAAACGGGTATACTGATATAGATATAAATCTAAAATCAAAGAAATATGGTGAGCACCTTGACTAAAAAACAATTTAAACATGGCGTATTATTTTACCATGAACATACCGGGATTAAAGACATCTATAGAGGTCTAGGAGATGTCGCAACATCCTTAACTACATTTTGTAAACATTTATCAATACAACTCAGTGAAAATGAAGGAGATATTATTACCTTCTGCCAAAAAATTAAAGATAAACGTTACAGTGATGATGTTGATATTATCTTTATTTTAGGCGGCGATGGTACGGTCAATGAGTTAGTTAATGGCATTATGAAGAGTGAATTAGATCTTCCTATTGGTATCATTCCAGGAGGCACATTTAATGATTTTGTAAAAACTTTAAATCTTAATCCACGTCATAAAATGGCCAGCCAACAACTGATGAATGCGGAATTAAGACCTTACGATGTCATGAAGATCAATGATGAATATGCACTCAACTTTGTTGGACTTGGATTAATTGTTCAAAATGCTGAAAATGTACAAAATGGTAATAAAGATATCTTTGGTAAGTTAAGTTATGTAGGTTCTACAGTTAAAACGTTACTTAATCCAGAGCATTTTGATTATAAAATTTCAGTTGATGATCAAACCGTAGACGGTAATACTTCAATGCTCGTCGTAGCCAATGGACCTTTTATAGGTGGAAGTCGTATTCCATTAACCGATTTATCACCTAATGATGGTTATTTAAATACGTTCATCTTCAAAGAACAAAGTTCAAGTGTTTTAAATGATGTATTTAAACAACGTGATAGCATGAATTGGAACAAAATGACAGAAGGCATTAAACATTTACCGGCAAAAAAAATAACGATTGAAACAGATCCACAAATGAAGGTGGATATTGATGGAGAAATTAACCTAAAAACACCTTTAGAAATTGAAGTTATCCCAAATGCTATTCAAATCTTGACATTGCCTGAAGCACAAGCAACGAACCAACCAGAAAGTGAATAAATGATATAGTGATATGAGATGAATTCACTTACATTCATCTCTAACTTATAAATAATGGATCAATTTCATAGCAATAAATAAAACGGTAATTTCTATTGAATTAAAATAGAAATTACCGTTTTTTATTTTTCTAAATGATTTATGTCTCTACCCAATTTTATGACAATGTTTAGATATGATATGCACTATCACCTAGGAAATATTGTTCTACCTCTTTCCAGTTATTAACACGTGTAAATCTATCATCATTAATATTATGTGTAGCCGTATATATAATTGGTGTACCCTTGAAAATACTTAGTTGTCTTGGGTTATCATCAATTAAATAATCTGCATGTACAATATCTTTTCTACCACAAAATACAAAATGCTGTGGATCTAAGAATGGGAAGTACTCTCTTAACCACGCGTATTTATCATGAAATGACGTTGGAACGTCCATTGCTGCAGTTGCGATAAACACATCATAGTGTTCTGTTAATTTTTTAACAACATCTTGCGCATCTGACATCACTTTTAATTTCTTAAAAAAACCAGGCTCCCTTAAAATTTCAGTTAACAAACCATCATGCTCTGGCATGGCATGTCTCAACTTAATGCCATCTAACATATCAATCGTAATCCCTAAGTCTGTACGTTGATTGACATCTTCAATCAATGCACCTACAGTATCTGCAAGCACTTCGTCCATATCAATCGCAATCTTCTTTTTTGTCATGTCTCACTCTACTCCCTTTTCAATTCATAATCTAAAATAAATAGCACACGATACATCGTCATACAGGCTAAATCTAATAGTTAATATTTATTTAAGTATAGCAAAAACGTTCAACGAAACCAAAATTGCAATAAAATTACACATTTAGTAACGTAGAACGTTTCGTTCATACACCTTTTATAAAGTAAACTGCGCTAATACTTCACGCATTTTTGCATTTTGTTCTGGGAAACCGATCGTAATTCTTACGCCATTCGGAAATTCTCTTGTTATGCATCCCACATTGAGTAATGCTTCATATAATTCATGTGGTTTGTCCGTCTTAACAAAGACAAAATTAGTTTGGCTTGGGTAAAAGTGATCACTTTGTGATAATTCAAAGAATTTTTCTCTTTCCTCTGCATTACGTTCACGGATAGAAGCTAAGTATTCTTGATCTTCCAACGCAGCTAATGCAGCATATTCAGATAAACGTCCTACGTTAAATGGTGGACGTATGATATTATACTTTTCAATGGCTTCTTTTGCTGCAATTACATAACCAATACGCATGCCTGCTAAGCCATATGCTTTTGAAAATGTACGCAATAAAAATGCGTTTTCAAATTCTTGTTGTAAAGCTAAAGTATCTGGAAAATCTTTGGCTGTAGCGAATTCTACGTATGCTTCATCTACAATCACTGGAATATGACTTGGTACACGTTCCAAGAAATTGCGAAGCGCATCATGTGTAAAATATCTACCAGTCGGATTATTTGGATTACATAACCATACCAGTTTAGTATCATTATCTATTTCTGATAAGATGCCATCCAAATCAAATTCACCGTTTTGTAATGGAACTTGCACCACATTTGCAGATTCTACAATTGCGTTATGATAATATTGGCCAAACGTCATCTCGCTCGTCACAATTTTATCACCAGGCGTCAATACTGCTCTCGAAATCATTAAAATGACTTCATCTAAACCTGCACCAAATAAAATGCGTGCTGGGTCTATATTTAAATGTTTGCTAATTGCCTCTTTGATTAATGGAGAACCTGTTTCTGGATAATATTGCAATTCATCTAAATGTGCTTGAATTGCTTCTTTAACTTTTGGTGACGGACCATATAAATTCTCATTCGATGCTAATTTATGTAATTCGCCTTTAATACCATAATTTTCTTTTAATGCTCTAGGTGATAACCCAGGTTCATATGCTGATAATTGGTCTATTTGTTTCTTCATTGTTGTATCGGTCCTCCTTGAATTTACAGAAATTTCAAAACTTAATAACCATTAGAAACCCAATGTTTAACGAAAAGCAATGCATCCTGATCATCAAATTAAGTTTAAAATATGAGGCCAGTACATCATTAGATGTCTCAGCCTCATATTTTTGTATACTAATGTTTTATTAAATTGTGTTTTTCTAAATAATCTTTTGCCACTTGATATGGATCTTTATTCTTAACGGTTACATCATAATTCATCTGTTGCATATCTTCATCTGAAATTTTACCTTCTAATTTATTCAGTGGTTTTTTAATTTCTGGATGTTCTTTTAAGTATGATTCCTTAAACATAGGTGCCCCTTGATAAGGTGGGAAGACATGTTTATCATCTTCTAATACAACCATATCATATTCTTTAAGTTCAGCATCTGTTGAATAAGCATCAATCAAATTAATGTCTCCATTTTCAATTGCTTGATAACGTAATTTAGGCTCCATTGTTTTCACGTCACCTAAATCAAGGTCATATGCTTTTTTAACGGCAGGATAACCATCGCCACGATCATTAAATTCTAAAGTAAAGCCAGGTTTAATCTGATCACTTACTTTATTTAAATCACCAATCGTCTTAATATGATGTGCTTCTGCAAAGTCTCTTTTAACTGCTAAAGCATACGTATTGTTGTATTTCATTGGTTTCAGCATTGTCATATCAAATTTATCTTCCAGACTAGATTTTGCTTGTTGATAGACTTGCGCTTCTTTTTTAGATTTTAAATCCTCTTTTGTTAGTTCACCTAGTACCGTACCTGTAAACTCTAAATAGCCATCAATGTCATCCGATTTTAATGCATTAAATAAGAATGATGTTTTTCCCATACCGTCTTTAACTTCTACAGTATCCTCGGTATCTTGTTCAATTAAAATCTTATACATATTCGTAATCACAGATGGAGCAGAACCTAATTTAACTGCTAGAGTCACTTTGTCACCCTTTTGACCTAGCATAGGCGCAATAATCACTAATAATAAAATAATTACAATGACGCCAAGCGAAATAAGTAATTTTTTATATGACATGTTTTGCATATATCTTAAAACTAAATCAAATAGTATAGCTAATAATGCTGCTGGAATGGCACCAATTAGTATTAATGAAGTATCATTTCGGTCGATACCTAACAAGATAAGATCACCTAAACCACCAGCACCTATTAATGCTGCAAGTGTAGCAGTCCCAATAATTAAAACCATCGCTGTTCTAATACCAGCCATAATAACAGGCATAGCAATAGGTAATTCGACTTTCGAAAGACGTCGTCCAGGTTTCATACCTATCCCTTTTGCCGCTTCCACTAGTGATGGATCCACTTCGTTTATACCTGTATATGTATTTCTTAAAATAGGTAATAATGCATATACAACTAACGCAATCACCGCTGGTACTTTACCAATACCGAACAACGGGATCATAAGACCTAATAAAGCAAGAGAAGGTATTGTTTGTAACACTGCAGCAATATTCATAATAACTTCAGACAATTTACGTGTCTTTGTTAAGGCAATACCTAATGGTACACCTATTAAAGCCGCAATCAACAGAGCAATAAATGAAATTTGAATATGTTCAAATATCGTGGTTAATAATTCTCCCCTACGTTGAATGAGTGTATCTATGAAGGTATTCATTCATGATGACCTCCTTTACGTTCCGATAATATTTCAAAAATGTCCTGACGACTTAACACGTGTTGCGTAGCATTTGTAATATCTTGAACGATAATTGTTTCATGACTTGCTAACGCTGAATAGATATCTTTCACGTATTTGTCACTATCGATAACAGGATAACCTGCTTTCACATCTTGCTCATGGATAGGAAGTCCATCAATGATTTCTGATAATTTTAAATCATTAACCGTACGTTGTAATTGATTTCCCATAAATTGTTTCACAAAGTCATTTTTAGGATGATTGATGAATCCTTCTGGCGTATCAATTTGTTCTACATGACCTTTATTTAACAAACAAATTCTATCTCCCAATTTCATTGCTTCTTGAATATCATGTGTCACAAAAATAATCGTTTTCTTGATTTGTTGTTGAAGTTCTAATAAATCATCTTGTAATTTCTCTCGACTAATGGGATCTAACGCACTAAATGGCTCATCCATTAAGATAACTGGTGGATCGGCTGCTAATGCTCGAACAACGCCTACACGTTGTTGTTGACCACCAGATAGCTCATCAGGTTTTCTATTTTTATATGTTTCTGGTTCTAAACCAACCATATCCATGAGTTCTTCAACACGCTGATTCGTTGTTTGTTCATTCCATTTTTTCATCTGTGGTACTTGCGCAATGTTTTCTTTAATTGTCATATGTGGAAATAAAGCAATTTGTTGCAACACATACCCAATATCCCATCTCATTTCATAAACAGGATAGTCACTTATCGGCTTATCATTAAAATAGATGTAACCTTCTGAAAGTGAGATTAATCTATTAATCATCTTTAAAGTTGTCGTCTTACCGCAACCAGATGGCCCAATCAATACAAAAAATTCCCCTTTTTGTATATTGAAACTGATATCATCTACGGCTGTTTTATCCCCATAACGTTTTACTACATTTTTAAATTCTATCACTTTATCACCTTCACTTTAATATACTCAAATTACAATTATTATAGTTTATTCCCTATTTATATATAATTTATGTATTATTCATCAAAAACTCAAAACAACATTAAACATACATCTTATAAAACTTTTTATAAAAATAGCGAAGTTAATTCTTAACAAAAACTAAATCTATGGCATACATGGTTGCATAGAAATATTAATTATTGTCAAATTAACTTCGCAGTTATGTTGTTCATGATAAGTACACATTTTCATTTATATTATTATTAAGTATATAGATATATTTTTGAAAATTAAAATGTTTTGCTCATTTAACTTTTAGCTTTGTATGTTTGGATTTTTTCTAAAAACATTGGACAGTAATGCTTTAATTTATAACTTCCTACACCATCAATCAAAATCATCTCTTGTTTAGATTCTGGTTTTCTTTTTGCAAATTCTTCTAATGTGAAATCTGAGAATATGCTGACTGGTGGAATACTTAACGACTCACTTAATTGCTTGCGTACGTTAATTAATTCATCAAACAATGCACGGTCTACACCTTCGACCGTATTGATATTTACTTTCTCTTTTGACTTACGTTTAAATGGTGTTGTATATACATCTACTTGGTTATTCAATAATTCTTTGACTGAATTATCACAAGTTAAAATTTCATCGTGTTCATTTAAAAATCCTTTAAATCTAAGTTCATCAATAAGGTGACTGAGATCAGATGTTGTATAATTTTTCATAATGCCATGTGTTGATAGCTGATGATAATCACAATAGCGAATATAATCTGACTCTTCGCCTCTCAACACTTGAATAATCACACTATAACTTTCTTGTTGTTTCATACGTGCAATACAACTGACAATCATCTTAGCTTCATCCGTCATATTGTACGTTTTATTTTCAACGACACAATTACTACATTGGCCACATTCTTCTAATTTTTCATTTGGCTCAAAATAATGAACAAGCGTCGCTTCCAGACATTTCTTAGTTTTAGTATAAAGTATCATTTTATTAAGCTTTTCACCCATTTTATCTTTGTAATCATCGTCTGCTTTTGATGATGAAATAAAATATTGGTGCAAGCCAATATCACGTTCACTAAATAGCAATATACAATCACTATTTAAACCATCACGTCCTGCACGTCCTGCTTCTTGATAATAAGATTCTAAATCACCTGGCATATTGTAATGGATCACAAAACGAACATTAGATTTGTCAATTCCCATACCAAATGCGTTGGTAGCTACTACAACACGGACACGGTCATAAACAAAATCGTTCTGTGCTGCCTCACGTTCTTTATTAGAAAGCCCAGCGTGGTATATGGTACTATCTACGCCGTTGTTTTCTAAAGCGTCATGTAATTCTTCTACTTGTTTACGCGTTGAACAATAAATAATACCCGCTGCATTTTTATGTTCTTTGACGTACTCCATCACAAATTTCTGACGTTGATAAGTCGGATTTACTTTAAAAACTAAATTACGTCGTTTTGTACTTGTTTTAACCTCATCATGCTTACCAATATTCAAACGTTCCATGATGTCTTTTTGAACTTCTATCGTGGCTGTCGCTGTAAGTGCTACAATCGTAAAATCTTGTGGTAATGCAAACACTTTATGAATAACATCTTGATAACTCGGTCTAAAATCATGACCCCATTTTGAAATACAATGTGCTTCGTCAAATGCAACTAAATGAATAGATAGTTGTTGTAATAATCTTATAAAATAAACATTATCAAAACGTTCCGGTGCAACATATAAAAATTGAATCTCACCTTTTCGAAGTTGGGTCTCAATTTCTTTTTGTTGCTTTTGCGTCAAACTACTATTTAAGTAAGCTGCATGTATACCCATGGCCTTTAATTGATCAACTTGGTCTTTCATCAAAGAAATTAATGGGCTGATGACAATCGTTGTTCCACCCAACATTAATCCTGGTACTTGATAACAAATTGATTTTCCCCCACCAGTTGGTAACACACCTAGCACATTTTGATGGTTCATGACTCTAGTCATGATTTCTTTTTGACCAGGACGATAAGTGTCATAGCCAAAATAATGTGATAATGTTGACTCCATGTTATAAAATCCCTCATTGTTCTTTTAGTTCTTCAAGTTCGCTCCATCTTGAGATATCTGTTTCATACTGTTCATTTAATTGCTTTTGTTCTTCATTCAACGCTTTTATCTTAGCGTAATCTGAACTTGCTGCAACCATTTCTTCATCAATCTCTTCTAATCTCTGTTCAGTTGTATCAATACGTTCAATGATAGTTTCATATTCTTTTTGCTCTTTATATGATAAACCTTTTTTCTTTTTCTTCTCATTATTTGTTTTATCTTTTGATTGTTGTTTAGCCTGTTGTTCTATCTTTTGATCTTGCTCTTTTTTATATGCTTCGTAATCCTCAAACGTACCGATGATGCGTTCCATTTTTCCGTCATGAATATACCAATATTCCTGAGCGACTTTATTTAAAAAGTATCGATCATGGCTGACAGTGATGACGGCACCACCAAATGTCTCAACATAATCTTCAAGAATTGTAAGTGTCTCTGTATCTAAATCATTTGTTGGTTCATCTAGTAGTAGCACATTCGGTTGATGGACTAATAATTTTAAAAGATATAACCTTTTTTGCTCGCCACCTGATAATTTATAGATTTTTTTACCATGTGTTGCACTTGGAAATAGAAATCTTTCAAGCAATTGCGTTATAGATACGGAAGTGCCATCTTTTTCTTTAGCAACTTCACTTTCTTCTCTTAAATAGTCAATCATCCTGATGTCGCGCTCGAGACGCTCTTCTGTTTGTTTAAAATATGCGACCTTAACGGTTTGACCAATTTTAAGATTACCTTCATAACTTTGATCTTCACCGCTCAATATATTCAGTAATGTTGTCTTACCTGCGCCATTTGGCCCCACAATACCTATTTGTTGGCCACTTTGAATGATTTGTGTGATGTCTTCAAATAGCGTTTTATCATTTATCCGTTTGGTTAAATGCTCTAATTCAAACACTTGTTTTCCAAGTCTTGAATATGCCAAATTCAACGATGCTTTATCTTGATGTTGTTGTCCTTTCACATCTTGTTCCAAATCATTAAATCTGTTCTTTCTAGCTTGTTGTTTAGTAGAACGGGCTTTAACACCAGCACGCATCCATGCGAGTTCTTTTTTATATAAGGATTGTTGCTTAGCCTGTTGTTTTTGTTCTATGACTTCATTTTCAGCACGTTTAGCAATATAAGCTTCATAATTACCTGTATATGTCGTGAGTTTACCGCGATCAAGTTCTATGATGCGTGACGATACTTCATTTAAAAAGTAACGATCATGCGTTACAAACAATACTGTATGCGGATATTGTTTTACATAATTGATTAACCAATTGATAGATTCAAAATCTAAATGGTTGGTAGGTTCATCTAAGAGTAGTAAATCAGGTTGTTCTATTAATGTTTTAGCTAAGCCAACCCTTTTTTGTTGACCACCAGAAAGTGCACTCACTTCTTTCGTCGTGTCATTAATACCTAATTTTGACAGAATCGTTTTAATTTCTGCACTATAATCCCACGCCTGATAATTATCCATCTCTTCTTGTGCATGCATCATTTTTTTGAAATCATCATCGCTTTGTGTTGCAGTATATTGATTTAAAGCTGATTCATATGCACGAATCACTTGTAGTGTTTTCGTTTCTGAAGTTAATACAGCTTCAAATACAGTCATATTACGATCAAATTCTTGCTTTTGCGAAGAATATCTAATGCGATAGGCGTTAGGATGCGAGACTTCAGCATTAAAGTCTTCATCTAATCCAGCTATCACTTGGAGTAGTGTACTTTTTCCTGTACCGTTTATACCTACAAGTCCTATTTTTTCACCTTCAGAAATAGACAATTGCAAATCATCAAAAATGATTTTATCGGCATATGATTTATGTAAATGTTCAATTTTGTATGCTTCCATTGTCCAACATCCTTTTAAATATCGAAAATTATAATTATTTCTGTTAAACTTAATTTCAGTTCTATATATTATACACCTTTTTGAACTCAAATGATACAAAGGAGCGAAGCTTATGTCGGAAAATTTCCAAAACTTACCTCCTTATATCCAAGCATTAATAGCAGGTATTATCACTTGGCTACTAACTGCATTAGGAGCAGCAGCGGTCTGTATTTTTAAAAGAGTAAACGACAAAATATTAAATTCTATGCAGGGGTTTGCTGCAGGTATAATGATTGCAGCAAGTTTTTGGTCTCTTTTACAACCAGCTATTGACTATGGCGAAGGTTCATCAGTAGCATGGTTACCCGCTGCTATCGGTTTTCTATTGGGCGGTCTTTTCATTCGTGGATTAGATTTAGTCATCCCACATATACACCCTAACACCCAAGACACAAACCAATACCACGAAGGTGTAAGTACTAAAAAACTCAATAAAAACACGTTACTTGTTTTAGCTATTACACTCCATAACATTCCTGAAGGCCTATCAATCGGTGTCGCATTTGGCGGTATTGTATCTGGTAATGGACAAGCGACATTTTTAGGTGCACTTGGACTCGCAATTGGTATTGGTATCCAGAATATTCCTGAAGGCGCTGCCCTATCTATGCCGATACGAGCTGCAGGAGCCTCAAGATGGAAAGCTTTTAATTATGGACAAGCATCCGCAATCGTTGAACCTATATTTGCAACGATTGGTGCAGCAGCCGTATTAATTATTACACCCATGCTACCATATGCGTTAGCATTTGCTGCAGGTGCAATGATATTCGTTGTGGTTGAAGAACTAATCCCTGATTCCCAAGCCAGTAATAACACTGATCTTGCAACGTTAAGTTTAATGGTTGGTTTCACAATCATGATGATACTTGATGTAGCTCTAGGATAAGAGATAAGGCATACGATCATACCCTATTCAAACTTTATAGGATTTCCAGTAAAAAACGTCAATTTCTATTTTTTATACATAGAAATTGACGTTTTTTCTTTTATAAAATTTTTAGCACATTGTGACGCATTCACCATACGCAATCAATGCGCGTACTTATCGATTACGTTATAAAAATAAGCGCCCGAGACTTTGGTGTCTCGAGCGCTTTAATAAAATTATTTTTTCTCTTGTCCTTTTGGACCTGTTTTATATTCATACTCTGATGGTTTAATCTTATCGAAATCTGGGTTGTCATAGAATCTCAATAAGTCTCCGTTAAGCACGTCATCACTCATCTGTAAATCTTTTTCAGATTGTTGTTTACGTTTTTCGAAGTCTTTAGGTTTTTCAGTCATAGGTTCATTATTCTTATTATCATAAATTCTGCCATTAACATATTTATAGTCTTTGGTTACAAAGTCACCATTTCTAAATGGTACTGTGTCATTGTGATCTTTAGATAATAAATCTGTACCCATCATGAGATAATTTTTCGTGTCGATACCCATTAAGTGTAAGATCGTAGGCATTACGTCTGCTTGACCTGCATAAGTCTTATCAACGGTACCTTCTTTACCAGGAATCTTCAACCAGAAACCAGTTCGGTTTAAATCGTTGAATTTAGCTGGCGTAATATCTTCGCCTAATAATTTTTCCATCGCTTTGTTATGATTTTCAGAGATACCATAGTGGTCACCGTAAATCATAATAACTGAGTCGTCATATAGACCTTTTTTCTTCAATTCATTTACAAATTCTTCTAATGATTCATCTAAATATCTTGCTGTTTGTATATAACCATCTACCGTTGAGTCACCAGTGTTTGGTTTTTCAATTGATGCGTCTTCAGGAGACACTGTAAATGGATAATGGTTTGTTAACGTAATTAAATGATTGTAGAACGGTTGTTTTTCTTTAGCTAAATAGTCAGCAGATTCTTTAAAGAACTCTTTATCTTTAAGACCTAAGTTTTCAATATTATCTTCAGACATATCATAATATGTCGCATCATAGAATTTATCTATACCAAAGTGTTTGTATACTTGATCACGGTTCCAGAATGTTTTGTAGTCACCATGCATAACACTAGATGTATAACCTTGTTGTTGATCTAATATAGCAGGTAACGATTGGTAAGTATTATCACCTTTTAGAGAATACGCTGACCCTTGAGGTAAGCCGAATAAACTGTTATCCATTGTAAACTCTGAATCCGATGTTTTACCTTGACCAGTTTGAT
>ERZ1023263.266-NODE-266-length-13502-cov-4.524132_pt1 | contig 13502 bp, 12 predicted proteins | sample MGYA00380461_ERZ1023263 | MGnify/ENA primary metagenome ERZ1023263 (study PRJEB33173, sample SAMEA4830316) | metagenome | study: EMG produced TPA metagenomics assembly of the PRJEB25223 data set...
TGGTGTACCTAACGCTAGCACATTCGGCGGTATATCTTTAGCCACAGTACTACCAGCGCCTATTACTGAACCTTCACCAATTGTTACTCCAGGTAAGACAACGACATTGGCACCTAACCAGACATTAGACTCAATTCGAATTGGTAGTGCTTGTTCTAACCCAATATTACGTTCCTTATATTCTAAGGGATGCACTGCTGTATATAAGCCACAACTTGGCCCGATGAACACATCATCACCAATAAATATCTTGCCACCATCCATAAAATAGCAGTCATGATTAATAAAAATTCTTTCACCTAAAAAGATATTATATCCATAATCTGTTTGGAATGGACTTAACAACTCTAATGCTTTCGGTTCATAATTTAATAATTTTGTAAGTATTGTATGACGCGATTCTTTATCACTAGGTTTGATATGATTTAATTCAAAGCACAAATCCTTAGCCTTCATTCTCTCAGCATCTAATGATTCGTCAAAATTAGCATCATACCAATCACCTGCTAACATTTTTTCTTTTTCACTCATCGTAAATGCACCTCCATATTTTTTATATTCACCCTAAATAAGTTAAAAGTTGATACATTAACGTTCCTGCATAATTTCCAATAACATAACCTAATGTGCCAATGATAAGTATAGGGCCAACCACCTTCGTCCAACCTTTGCCAATTCCTAATGCGGCAGCAGTTGTTGGCCCACCAGCAGTTGCGTTACTTGCAAGTAAAATTTCTTCTATTTTAAAGCCAAAAATTTTACCAAAGATTAAGCTTAGCCCTAGATTAAAGACAAGGATAATTATAACAAAGATAAACAATAAAGGCGCCGTTGTTATTATCGTAGCAAATGAGGCAGGTGTCCCAATAACCACAAAGAAAATATAAATTAGAAATGTACCAATTTCTGAAGCACCTGCTAAACTTTCAAAGAAGTCTCCCCAAACTGCAACTACAATTAAAGTTAAAGTGGTTAACAATAAATAAGGATCTCCCAAAAAAGAAACAATCAATGTAAGAACTACATTGTGTTGCGGCATCCATTGTTGAATGAGATCAGCACCTTTGAAACTGACTGCTACAAGCGTCACAGCACTTGCAATCGAAAAAGCAATATCTAATAATTGTATTTAAATATGGAATCCATCGATTTAAGATCATAAATCCTACCGTTGTACCAATCATAGTACCTATAGAGGCTACAAAAAATATCACTAATAATCTTCTACTTTCTTTCCAAATCTTCAATATATTAGAACTAAAAAGAAGTAATGGAATAGATAAGGGCACAATATAATCCCACACAGTGTCATATACTGGTGCGCTCATTGGAATCACTTTGAAATTCGATAGTAACATTGCCCCAACAAGTGCAATAATCGCACCCGAAATGGTACTCGCCCATCGATAACGTTGTTCTAAAAATAAACTCACCGTTGCCCAAACAATAATGATTGCCCATAATAACCATGTATCATCTTTAGCTACTATTGCACCTATTAGCATAAATAATCCCCCTTCGACAATCTACAATTTGTTAAATTCATTCTACCAGTTACCTCGGATTATTTTTACAATTTTCTGAAAAATGAATTGTTTATAAAGTTTTAAATTGATATTCTTACTGGTACAGAGGTTATAAACAAGGGGGATTTACATTTATGAAACAAAAAATCGGATTGATTTTAGGACCATTACTTTTTATTATCTTTTATTTTATACCTGCCATTACAGGTTTAGCAGACGCACCTAGAGCTGTGTTAGCAGTTACATTATTCGTAGCAACATGGTGGATTACAGAAGCGATTCCAATTCCTGCGACTTCATTAATTCCACTTATTCTCCTACCACTTACAGGTGGTACAGATGAAGTGATTGCAGCAAGTGCCTATGCGGATCCCATTGTTTTTATGTACATGGGCGGATTTATTATTGCGCTAGCGATTGAAAAATGGAATTTACATAAGCGGATTGCGATGACAATCATTTCCATGATGGGCACAAGCAGTAACCGCATTATATTAGGAACAATGATCGCCACTGCCTTTATATCTATGTGGATATCAAATGCTGCGACAGCACTGATGATGTTACCGATTGCCTTAGCACTTATTCAAGAAATTAAGGATGCACAATTTCTCAAACCAGCATCTGCAAGTAAGTTTAGTAAAGCGCTCTTACTTACCGTTGCTTATTCCGCTTCTATTGGTGGACTAGCTACACTCATTGGTTCAGTACCCAATGCAGTCTTTGCTGCCGTTGCATCATCAAGTCTTGATCGAAAAGTATCATTCGCGCAATGGATGATTTTCGCAGTGCCATTAACAGTTATTTTATTAGCAATTCTCTACTTCCTCTTAACAAAATGGCTATTTAAAATTGAAGACGCTGACCAAATATCCTCAGATTTTGCCAAGAAAGCTTTGCATGATTTAGGTCCGATGTCTAAAGAAGAAAAATTAACAGGCATTGTCTTTTTACTCGTTAGTTTATTATGGATTTTCGGAGGGCTTTTACCTGAAACATTGCACATCACAGATACGATTATAGCAATGTTTGGCGCTGTGTTGTTATTCCTTATTCCAGCCAAAAATGCTAAAGGCGGATTACTGGTATGGGACGATATGAATAAGTTACCCTGGGGAATATTACTACTATTTGGTGGCGGTTTGTCTTTAGCTGCAGCATTTGAAGATTCAGGGTTAACAAAATGGTTTGGTGGTATGTTAGGTATTGTGAAGCCACTGCCATTCATACTCATTGTAATTGTATTAACAACGGCCATCTTATTTCTAACAGAAGTGATGTCAAATACTGCCGTTTCAAATATGTTAATGCCTATCAGTATTGGATTTGCAGCAGCTATCAGCCAAGATCCCTTTATCATTATGGGTATCGTTGCCTTATCTTCTACTTGTGCATTTATGTTGCCTATATCCACGCCACCGAATGCAGCCGTATTTAGTTCCGATGAGTTAGAAATGAAAGATATGGTCAAGGCTGGCTTTGTACTTGATATTTTTGCAATTATTGTTATTTCACTCTTTGCGTATTTCTGGCTACCTATCGCATTCGGTTTATAGCTGGATGCTTCACAATAAACGATCGATACGTGCTATACTGCTAAGGTATGACACAACATCTATACTAAGGACGCATGTTAAATTGAGCGAAACAGTATAAACTAGGTATATAAACTTATAAAAGGAGTCAATAATTATGAAATTTTTAATTAAGGGAGCAATTGCCGTGGTCATTATACTTGGTGTCGTGAAGACTTTTGAAGATCATGATGTAACTGCCGAGGCAACAAATTACTATAACCAAGTTAAAAACGGTGAAATACTACAAAGCATTGAAAACCTAAATTTTGACGGTATAAAAAATTTGGATTTCGAAAAGTTGATTCCTTCTGATTTCTTTTAAAGTTTATAACCTCATCAAGACATGACACATAAGTATTTAACATATGCTATACGTTATCTTGAGGTAACGCTATGCATATACAAATTGGATTTACTGTATCGGAATAACGCAATTGCAACAAATAGATTTTCTAAGACAACCTTCAGACTGAAGCAACGGACCGCTTATTTAAAAGCGCCGTTGCTTTTTTGTCGTGAATTTTATTTTCCCTATAGATTATAGTGAAATATTATAAATAATTATTTATAATATAATTAAATTATAAAAAGGAGGTTTTCTTATGAAGAAATTCATTGTAAGTTCATTGTTGCTTGTCTCATTTTCCTTAAGCACTAGCCCTATACTCAAAGCCGCTACTGTTTATACTCAAGGTGCCGTTTGGAATTAAAGTATAGGTAGTATTGTCGTTATTAGAAAGTACTCATTTCATTAAAATAAAGGAGCTATCATCATGAAAAAAAACCTTACTCATTATCGTTATCCTTTTCGTACTATTGACAGTTGCCTTCTTCTCATTTGATAAATTTGACAGATTTAACCCATTATTAAAAAAAGAAACCTCTTATGCCATCGTTAAATTAAACACGCAATACTATCAAGATTTATCCATTTATTCTAAACAAGGAGAAAAACGCAGTTATAAAGTGTCATTTAATGGGTATAACCCTTCTGAACAATATGTAAAACTAAAACATAAAGGTACATACGTTGAACATATAGAATATATCAGCAAACAATCTTTCCCATCATTAAAATGATTAAAAATAATATTTCCAATAAAATATTTAACTTTAACAAAAGGTACTTCTCCCCAGTTTTATCAATTAAATATAAGTTTCCAATAACATTAAGCAATCAAAATGAGTCAGAAATCAGATTTTCTAATATAGATTTTTTAGTCCCATCCTGCGAACGATGACTAGAAAATGAAAAAGAGTCTGAAACATTTATGTTTGTCCCAGACTCATTGTCTTATTTTTTCCATTTCTATATTTATGAAGTAATATAATCTCCACCATTAACATGAATCACTTGGCCAGTGATATACGAACTATCCGCATAGGAAGCTAAAAATACATAAGAAGGCGCAAGTTCTGCTGGCTGTCCTCTTCTTTCCATTGGTGTTTCTCCACCTTGATTTTCCACTTTATCTTCAGAAAATGTAGCTGGTATCAGTGGTGTATAAATAGGACCTGGTGCCACAGCATTGACTCGTATGCCTTTGCTCATTAAAGTTGTCGCTAGTGAACGCGTAAATGCAACAATTGCCCCTTTAGTAGCTGAATAATCAATTAGGTGTGCAGATCCTCTATAAGCTGTAACACTCGTCGTGTTAATGATTGCGTCACCTTCTTTTAAATGTGGTACCGCTGCTTGAGATAAAAACATCATTCCAAATATATTTGTTTCAAAAGTTTCTTTGATTTGTTCAGGTGCGATATCTTCAAAATGATCTTGTGGAAATTGAACACCACCGTTGTTTACTAAAATATTCAATTCTCCGAAATCAGCAACGACCTTTTCAATTAATTTTTGTGAATCTTCGACTTTTTTTAAATCATGGGCGTACGCTTTTGCAGTAACACCTAAAGATGATATTTGTTCAACGACCGCTTCAGCATCTTCATGCTCATCATAGTATCCAATCGCTACATTAGCACCCTCTTTTGCATAAAGCACTGCGATAGCACGTCCTATACCAGAGTCACCACCCGTTATTAATGCAACTTTACCTTTTAACTTGCCACCACTTTTATAACTTTCCATTTCCGTTATTGGTTGTGGGTTCATATCTTTCTGTATACCTGGCTGTCTATCTTGTGTGTATCCTTTTATTTGCTTATGAAATTCTAATAAATTCATTAATTATACACCTCTCTGTTATAATCTCTATCCATTGATAGATACCACTTTATTCTTATGACAAACATGAATGGCACAACATAAATTCTAGACAGACTATGTGCGTTATACAAAAAACACTGTAACGATATACGCTACAGTGTTCTAAATAAAAACCAATGCTATTATATTTAAATTGAATGTCTGACGATACGGCTTGAATGTACAAAAGCCATTACTGCAAAAATACCATAAACAATTGAATAGGCAATCATGACGATATAAATAGGAGTCATCGTTGAACCACCCATAAGAAACATAAAGGCTTTTGCTGCAAAGTAAGCATGTAATAATGAAACAATGAGTGGTAGACCAAAGTTGAATATCACTTTAAGTCCAAGCCCTTTCAGCATATCTTGATGTGTATAACCAATCTTACGTAGAATACGGAAGTTAGGAATTTCATCTTCGGTTTCATCCATTTGTTTGATATAAATGATACATCCTGCCGCCACTAAAAACGCTAATCCTAAAAATGCAGTAACAAATAGTAGAATTCCTACAGAATCATTCATATCTTGTCGCTGTGTTTTTTGAGATTGTATGTCTGGATTAATGGATTTAGCGATTTTATTTGCCGCTTTCCAATCATTTTGTTTTTCCAAATTATATCCATATTGATGTTTGGTTTCTACAGCACTTTGTTTCAATTGATTATATTTATCTTCACTAACAATAAGTACCGGTCCAGCATAGCTCACTTCACTACTGAAATGGACATTTTCATTACTGTCTATAACCTTAATTGATTGATCCGGTTTACTTTTCAGTTTAATAATACCTTGATCATTATGTTGTGCAAATCCACCTGCAGCTGCTAAATTAGTTATCTTAGCTTTGTTTCCAGTAATGTCTTTATCTTTAAAATATTGATTACTCGTAATAAACATTTCAGTTGGCATCATATTGCCAGTGCCTCCACTTTCCTTGAAAAAGCTATCCTTCGTCACTTTCACTCTCTCTAATTCTTTATATTGTTCATCGTAACCAATATGCGCCTTATCTAATTTATTTTCGAACGCTTCTGCTTGTTTTTGTTCTGTGAAATTAAAATCTTGTGGAGAACTCAACTTCACATTGTCATCAATCGTTGCTTTGCTAATTGCACCAAAGCATAATACTGTCACAGTCACTGCAGATATTGTGGCAATAATTGTTAAAGATAACGCATTCTTTTTCATTCTATGCATAATTGAAGAAGTAAATACAACATCTGTAATGGACACTTTACCATGTTTAGCATTTTTGATTGTTTTAAAAATAACTGATACTGAACTTCTGAAGAATAGATATGCGCCTACAACTGTTAAGAACAGAATGATAAATGGTGTGAACATCATACCACTTGCAAATTTACCAAACATTTCTGTAGACATATAGTAACCAAAGATAATCATAGCGATACCCAAAATACCAGATATGAGTTCAGCAATTGAAATATTATTTTTAGTTGCTTCTGATTTTGAACTATCGTTCATCATTGATAAAATACTGCGTTTTCGTAAAAAGATAAAACTTTGTATCATAATTAAGCACATTGCTACAATAACGAGTAATACAGTTTGTGTAACTGCTGGAAATTGGAATGTTAATGATACGCTTGTACTAATATCCAATATTTTAAGTACAATCATCAGTAGAATTTTCGATCCAAAAACACCTACGATAATACCGATTACACTTGTCACTAAGAACATAGCGATTTGTTCAATCAAAATCATGCGTAAAATATTAGATCTCGTAAGCCCAATGAGTTGGTATAATGCAAATTCACGTGTACGTCTTTTAACAAATAACTGATTTGCGTACATTAAAAAGACGATAATAATAACAAATAAAAAATATGAACCAACGACAGAGCCCTTTTTAATGATGCCTATAGAATTCGCGTTATTGATACTATTTGTATATTTTAATGTAACAAAGCTAAAATATAATACAATACTCACAATGAGCGAAAATATATACATCGCATAGTGACGTAAATTTTGTCTTAAATTTTTAAGAACAATTTGATTAAAGCTCATGTGCCACACCACCTAAGGCTGTTTGCATATGAATGATATTTTTATAAAATGCTTGATTCGTATCTTCACCTTGGTAGACTTCTGAATGAATATTGCCATCTTTCAGCATGATTACTCTATTTGAGTAACTCGCTGCAACAGGGTCATGTGTCACCATAACGATTGTCGCATTCATGTTTTTATTAAGATCTTCAAGTCTATGCAATAAGTCTTGCGCATTTTTAGAGTCTAACGCCCCTGTAGGTTCATCCGCGAAGATAATTGCTGGTTTATGAACTGATGCACGCGCTGCAGCAGTACGTTGTTGTTGACCACCAGAAATTTCATTAGGATATTTATCTCCAAGTTCTTGAATACCTAATGCTTCTGTCACTTCTTTATAATTTTTTTCTTTTTCTTCTTTTGACATTTTTTGAATTGATAGAGGCAACATAATATTTTCTTTAACTGTCAGTGTATTTAAGACACTATAATTTTGGAAAATAAAACCGACTTCTTTTTTTCTAAAGTCTGCCAATGCTTTATTACTCATTTCATTCAATTTGTGACCATTGATTTCAACTGTTCCACTGGTAATATAATCAATAGAACTCAATACATTTAACAAAGTTGTCTTTCCTGATCCAGACGGTCCCATAATAGAAACAAATTCACCTTTTTCTATTGAGAATTCAATCCCTTTTAATACTTCTTGTTGACGATGTCTGTTTCCGTAACTTTTCGTTAGTCCTTCTACTTTTAATATAGACAAGTCGCTCACTCCTTAATTACTGTATAGTCATAGCTTAACGAATCTCAATTCTTTTTTCGTTTGTTTCAACTAACAAATATTTCCATTTAAATGACAAACCTGTCACATATGTAAAAAGTATTTTATTCAAATCTTAAAATGCTCAATTATATCTTATGATATAATAGCTAAGTTCAATTTTAAATAAGGAGTACAAGAGATGTTAAATAAATTAAAAAGTGAATGGCTAACTGCACCAGGCACCAATGTTTTAGCTGGTATTGTTGTTGCATTAGCGCTCATTCCGGAGGCCATTTCGTTCTCAATTATTGCTGGTGTGGATCCCATGGTCGGTTTATATTCTTCATTTATTATAGCAGTGGTCATTTCCTTTGTAGGGGGCAGACCAGCTATGATATCTGCTGCTACCGGTTCCGTCGCATTAGTAATTGTTCCTTTAGTCAAAGATCATGGCGTCCAATATTTGCTTGCTGCGACAATACTAATGGGTATCATACAAATCATTTTCGGTATTTTAAAAATAGGAAGATTAATGAAATTCATTCCAAATTCTGTCATGATTGGATTCGTTAATGCACTAGCTATTATGATTTTCATGACCCAAATCAAACATATCTTTGGTATTTCTATCCCAACTTATTTATTTGTTATCTCTACCCTACTTATTATTTACTTGCTACCACGCGTATTTAATAAAGTACCCGCACCACTTGTTGCAACTATACTACTAACCATAACGTATTTAATTACCGGTGCAAAAGTTGAGACTGTGGGTGATTTAGGTGCAATTAATCGTTCATTGCCACAATTCTTTATTCCGGATGTACCATTCAACTTACAGACATTACAAATCATTTTTCCGTACTCATTATCTATGGCGATTGTCGGTCTGGTAGAAAGTTTATTGACTGCTAGAATTGTGGATCAAGCAACAGATACATATAGTAGTAAAAATCAAGAATCACGTGGTCAAGGTATTGCTAATGTAGTAACTGGTTTCTTTGGCGCAATGGGTGGTTGCGCGATGATTGGTCAATCTGTCATTAATGTTCGATCAGGTGCAACGACAAGATTATCTACTTTTACTGCCGGTATATTTTTAATCATTTTGATTATCATCTTTGGCGACTGGGTTGTTCAAATTCCAATGCCTATTCTCGCTGCAATTATGGTTATGGTTTCAATTGGTACATTTGATTGGAGATCTTTTAAATTTATTAAAAAAGCACCTCGCACTGATGCATTTGTCATGATTTTAACAGTTGCGATTGTGCTAATCTCCAATAACCTAGCTCTAGGTGTTATCGTCGGTGTCGTTGTGAGTGCACTTTGTTTTGCAACAAAGATTTCAAACGTGGTTGTTACCTACGAAGAAGAGGACGACACCATTCATTATTATATTACTGGACAAATTTTCTTCGTATCTATTGATTCATTAATGAACCAACTTGATTTAGAATTAAGACATAAAACAATTTACTTAAATTTTAAAGATGCACATTTATGGGATGATTCTGCAGTAAATGCCATAGATACTTTAATAGATAATGATTATAAAAAAGACAATACAATTTACGATTAGTATCTAAATAAAGATAGCAGTAAAATTGTAAATGAATTAAGTAAAGTGAATCAACAACATCTTTTATAAATATTTTCCAAGACTGAAGCATGATATACCTTAATTGGCATACGATGCTTCAGTCTTTTTTTAAACATTGTGTTTGACTTGTATACCTACTAGGGGTATATTATAAATATAAAACAAATGACTTAATCGTATGTATCCAGACATTTTATTTTAACTATAAGGAGGTCACAGCATATGACTGAACAGAAAAAGACGACCATTGGCATTACTGGAATGACATGTGCTGCCTGTGCCAATCGCATTGAGAAAAACTTAAATAAATTAGATGATGTAGAAGCAAATGTGAATGTTACAACTGAAAAAGCTACAATATCTTACAACCCAGAATCAACATCCGCAGATGATTTAACAAAAACCATAGAAAAAACAGGTTATGGTGTGTTAAATGAAACAGCTGAGTTAGATGTTATTGGCATGACGTGTGCAGCATGTTCTAACCGAATTGAAAAAGTATTGAATCGTACAGATGGTGTAGATCAAGCAACAGTCAATTTAACAACTGAAAATGCTACGATTTCCTATAATCCTAGTACAACGTCTGTTGATGCATTAATTAAAAAAATACAAAAAATAGGTTACGATGCACAACCCAAAAAAGAGGTTGCCGAAAAAAGTTCTCAAAAAGAATTAGAATTAAGAAGCAAATTAATTAAATTAATCATTTCTGCAGTGTTGGCCGCGCCACTCTTGTTAACAATGCTTGTACATCTTTTCAGTATACAAATTCCATCTATTTTTATGAATCCTTGGTTCCAATTTATATTGGCAACACCGGTTCAATTTATTATCGGATGGCAATTTTATGTTGGAGCTTACAAAAACTTAAGAAATGGCTCAGCAAATATGGACGTACTCGTTGCACTAGGTACAAGTGCCGCCTATTTCTACAGTTTATACGAAATTGTCAAATGGCTATTCAATGCTAATGTGATGCCTCATTTATATTTCGAAACAAGTGCCGTATTAATTACACTTATTTTATTTGGTAAATATTTAGAAACTCGTGCAAAAACACAAACGACAAATGCATTAAGTGAACTATTGAATCTTCAAGCCAAAGAAGCGCGTGTTTTGCGGGACAATAAAGAACAGATGATACCGCTAAACGATGTGGTTGAAGGCGATTATTTAATTGTTAAACCTGGTGAAAAAATACCTGTAGATGGTAAAATCATTAAAGGAAAAACGTCTATTGATGAATCGATGCTAACTGGTGAATCCATGCCAGTTGAAAAAGTGCAAGATGATAACGTTATCGGTTCAACTATGAATAAAAATGGTTCTATCACTGTTAAAGCTACGAAGGTAGGAAAAGATACTGCCCTCGCGTCTATTATTAAAGTTGTTGAAGAAGCACAAGGTTCGAAAGCACCGATACAACGTCTAGCCGATGTTATTTCAGGTTACTTTGTACCTATCGTCGTTGGTATCGCAGTACTCACTTTTATTATATGGATTGCATTCGTTCAACAAGGTCAATTTGAACCCGCATTAGTTGCCGCAATTGCAGTACTCGTCATTGCGTGTCCTTGTGCACTTGGCTTAGCAACACCTACATCAATCATGGTAGGAACTGGAAAAGCTGCAGAAAACGGTATTTTATTTAAAGGTGGCGAACACATTGAACGTACCCATCAAATCGATACCGTCGTACTTGATAAAACAGGTACGATAACGAATGGGAAACCAGTAGTCACTGACTTTGATGGCGATGAAGAAGCTTTGCAATTATTAGCTAGCGCAGAAAAAGGTTCAGAGCATCCTTTAGCAGATGCCATTGTTAATTATGCCCAAACGATGAATATTAAACTATTAGATACAACTGATTTCGAAGCGGTACCTGGGCGCGGTATTAAAGCAAATATATCTGGCAAAAATTTAATTGTTGGTAACCGTCAATTTATGAACGACGAAAATGTCGATATAAAAGATTCAGAAGACACTATGACTCAATTTGAAAAATCTGGTAAAACAGCTATGTTAATTGCAATCAATCAAGAATATAGAGGGATGGTTGCCGTTGCAGATACAGTCAAAGACTCAACTGCTGCTGCAATTAAACAATTACATGATCTCAATATTAAAGTCGTCATGTTAACCGGTGACAATGAACGTACAGCACAAGCTATTGCCAATGAAGTTGGTATCGATACAATCATTGCCCAAGTATTACCAGAAGAAAAAGCAGCAAAAATCAAATCACTCCAAACCCAAGATAAAACCATTGCGATGGTGGGTGACGGCGTTAACGATGCACCAGCACTCGTACAAGCCGATATTGGTATTGCTATTGGTACTGGCACAGAAGTCGCTATTGAAGCCGCAGATGTTACAATTCTAGGCGGTGACTTATTATTAATACCTAAAGCCATTAAGGCAAGTAAAGCAACCATACGCAATATTCGCCAAAACTTATTCTGGGCATTTGGTTATAATGTTGCAGGTATACCTATCGCCGCACTTGGTTTGCTCGCACCATGGATTGCTGGCGCAGCCATGGCTCTAAGTTCTGTTAGTGTAGTAACAAATGCGTTAAGATTAAAACGTATGAAATTATAAATGATATATAGTACAATCATACGACTTTATGAGGAGGTGATTTATATGGCTACAGAAACAATTCAAGTAGAAGGCATGAGCTGTGACCATTGCAAACATGCTGTAGAAACTGCATTAACTGAGCTTGATGGTGTATCAACAGCTGACGTTAGTCTAGAAGCCGGTAATGTTAAAGTAGATTTTGACGTTGACAAAGTTACAATGCCTCAAATGAAAGACGCAATAGAAGACCAAGGTTACGATGTTAAATAAATATAAAAGAAGGGACGCTTAGTCATTTAAGCGCCCCTTCTTTTATGTATTTAATTTACTCTTAAACGTGTGTCACCTGTTTTTATGACTTCCATCGTTGCATCTAATGCATCAACAATCAAATTTTCGACAGCAGCATCTGTATAAAATGCAATGTGTGGTGAAACAATGACATCTGGTCGTTCAATCAATTGCTTTAACATATCATCATTAAATGCTGTATGACGTTGATCACTAGGGAACAAGCCTTTTTCACCTTCATACGTATCTAATGCTGCACCTTTTATCAAACCTCGATCTAAAGCATCGATTAATGCGCTTGTTTTCACAATTGTACCTCGAGCACAATTAATAAATACAGAACCTGGTTTAAATTCATTGAATAAAGTTTCATCAAACAAATAATCATTTTCCTTACTAGCTGGAATATGTACTGTTACGATATCTGCATTTTGGATTGCTTCATTGATGGTACTTGCATAATTTAAAAAGCTTCTATAATCATCATTAGGTGCAATGTCATAAGCCGTTACTTCAGCGTCAAATCCTTGCGCAAATATCTTAGCAACAATTGAACCAATGCGACCTGTTCCAATGACAGCAACTTTCAAGTCTCTAATAGAACGTGATAATATATCCGGTTGCCACCTAAAATCATATTCAGCAGTTTTTTGTTGAATGTCATTATAATTACGAACTAGATTAAGTGCTTGTGACACAGTATATTCCGCAATTGAATGTGGTGAATAAGAAGGTACATTACTAATAATCAAATTATATTTTTCCGCCAATTCAAAATCATAAATATCAAAGCCAGCACTACGTTGAGCAATTTGTTTAATCCCAAAATCATGTAATTGCTTATAAATGGTTTCGTCCAATGGTATTTGTTGCGAAATAGACACACCGTCAAATCCTTTTACACATGAGACAGT
>ERZ1023263.267-NODE-267-length-13424-cov-8.018999_pt1 | contig 13424 bp, 10 predicted proteins | sample MGYA00380461_ERZ1023263 | MGnify/ENA primary metagenome ERZ1023263 (study PRJEB33173, sample SAMEA4830316) | metagenome | study: EMG produced TPA metagenomics assembly of the PRJEB25223 data set...
TGTTACAAGCAAAGAACTAGCAGAATATTTATCCTGTTCAGATAGAACTGTCCGTAATGTACTGAAATTAATTGAGAAGACAATGATTATTCAAGGAGTCCGGTTGATTTCAAAACAAGGTCAAGGGTATCAAATATTTTTTGAGAATCAAGGCGCTTACCAGGAGTTTAGACAAACTTATGAACTGGAAGAAGACTATACGAAAACTGCGGTTTCAAAAGGTGATGATCGTTTAGTATTTATCTTAAATAAATTATTATTTGAGCAAGTTCCAGTTCTTTTTGATGATTTAGCTGATGAACTTTACGTTAGTCGTTCAACATTATCTCATGATTTCAGAAAGATACGAGTGATGTTATCAGAGTATAATTTGTCCATTGAGAGTAGGGCGAATAAAGGAGTTTATGTCTCAGGCGAGGAACGTGATAAACGACGTTTTATCATAAATTATTTCCTAGAGAATCAATTTTTTAAAACAATACATTGCTATGTAAAATTTAACTTTTTTGATCAAACTGTTCCATTAGAAGAATTTGCTAGAATTGTTTTGGATGAATGCCAAGAGGCCAACCTAAAACTATCTGATTTTGTACTACAGAATTTAGTAGTTCACATAGCATTGTCTGTGATTCGTTTAAAATCCGGATTTGAAATAAAAAATATAGACTGTCAGATGACTGATGATGCAACAGAGAGAAAGGTTGCCCAAAGAATTCTTTCTAAAGTAAGAGAAGTAACAAATCAGGAATTTCCAGTTCAGGAAATAGACTACATTACTTTGCATTTGTTAGCTAAGAGTCAACAATGTCAAAAAAATCAGAAGAATATTTCTGAAGAAGTTTTAAAAAAATCTTTATTTAAAACATTTCAGAATTTAGGATTAGATGATATGTATAACTTTTCTTCAGATTTCCAACTAATTGAAGGATTGATAACTCATCTAATGACACTACAAGTACGTTTAGAAAGCCGGATTACCTTAAATAACCCTTTAGTAGATGAAATTAAACAGAATTATAGTGATATATTCTTTATGACTAGAGAAATTCTTGCAAATATGGACAAGTTCTTGGAGTGGACAATATCAGATGATGAAGTAGCATATGTAAGTCTTCACTTTTTAGCTGCTATGGAACGTAGCAAAGAGAGTACTAAGTTTAATATTCTTGCTATTTGTGCAACAGGATTTGGTGCAGCCCAAATGTTAAGAAATCGTTTGGAAACGGAGTTTGGGAAGCGAGTAGAAGTTGTTGATGTAATAGGCTATTATGAATTGAATCAAGACAAACTTAAAGGAATAGATTTTATAGTGTCAGCTGTTGATTTATCAAATCTATATTTTCAAATCCCAGTTTTTAAAGTTAGTGTGTTTCTTAAGAGTGATGAGATGGAAATGATTAGAAAAGCTATGGATCAGATGCAAGTTTCTAGTTATGTACCATCATCAAAGATTAACAAATTTGAAAACAACGGCTTTAGACAGTATTTTAGTAAAGAAAATTTTTTAATATGTACTGAATCAGACAAGGTAAATTTACTTGAAAAGATGGTTGAGGGTTTATCTGTTGGTGAATCAAATGAGTTTGAACAATCTTTACTTTATGGAATTAAACAGCGCGAAGAATTAAGTTCAGTTGTTTTTTCTGAAAAAATTGCAGTTCCGCATCCTATTCAGCCCTTTGGTACAGAGGGAAAGGTTTCGGTTGCAATCTGTAAAGATTCGTTACTCTGGGATAATCAAAGTTCATATGTCCAGCTAGTATTTCTTCTATCTCCATCAATATATGGGAACGAAGGTTTGGCAACTGTGACTAAAAAGATAGTCTCTCTGACAGAGAATGATGAGTTGCAAAATCAGCTAATATCTTGCAATAACTTTGAAGATTTTATTAACATATTTGAGAAGATAAAATAGGAGGTTCATATGAATCAAGAGGAACTGCAGGTTGCAGCATTTGAAATTATCCTGCATTCGGGAAATGCAAGGTCAGAAATACATGAAGCATTTGCAAAAATGAGAGAAGGTAGTTTTGATGATGCAGAAAGTAAATTAAATCAATCAAATGAGATAATTCTTGAAGCGCATCATGCACAAACCAAACTCTTGCAAGAATACGCAAGTGGAGTGGAAATTAAAATTGAAATTATCATGGTACATGCTCAAGATCATTTAATGACCACTATGACATTATTAGAAGTAGCAAAGGAAATGTTAGCTCTTTATAAGAAAGTTAACTAAATATGTGTTGTTATATAAGGAGGAAATGATATGGATAAAAAAGAACGACAAAAGATTGAACAACAACGTCGAGAGATGGCTCTAACTAATACTTTTTTTAATCGATATCTTCTTCTACGTTATTCAATAGCACTCTTCTTTTTTGGGAATATTTATTGGCTTTTGAATCAGTTTATTAATCCCTCGCCTATTATTATTTTCCCCATTATGCTCATAGTATTTTCTATTTTAGCAACTGTTGAACAATTTAAACTCTATGGAAATAGGAAAGAAAAGTTGGGAATAACACTAATGTTTGTTAGAATACAAATGCTTATTTCAATAGGATTACTTGTTTTAACTTGGACAAGTTGGTTTAAGAATCTTTTTCCGATTTTTGAAAATAACCAAGTAGCACGTTTATTTGTTTTTGTAGTTCTTCTATTAGGTTTAGTTCTGAGTTTGTTAGACATTAGAAGAATTAAAAAAATTTATAAACGAACAGATAAGGTTTATCAACAATTTGTCCAATTGGAAAAGAACTCACTTAGTTTATAATCCTGATCTAGTATAATTTGTATTTGAAACTAGTCTTTAGAAAGTAAAAATTATTATGTTTTATTAAGGAGGTCTATTTATGGATCAACAAAACGGGTTGTTTGGTTTTCTTGAAAACCATGTTATGGGACCAATGGGCAAACTTGCTCAGTTTAAAGTAGTACGTGCTATCACGGCTGCAGGTATGGCTGCTGTACCATTTACTATTGTAGGATCAATGTTTTTGGTATTCAGTATTTTGCCACAAGCTTTCTCATTTTGGCCAATTGTGGCAGATATTTTCTCTGCTTCATTTGATAAATTCAGATCACTTTACATGGTTGCAAACTATGCGACTATGGGTTCTCTATCTCTTTATTTCGTTCTATCACTTGCATATGAATTGACAAAAATTTATGCAGAGGAAGAAGAACTCAATATGAATCCTCTTAATGGTGCCTTGCTTGCCTTGATGGCTTTTGTCATGACAGTACCGCAAATCATTTTTGATGGTGGAATGATGAAGACTGTGACAAGTCTAAAAGAAGGTGCAGTAATTGCAGATGGATGGGCAATGGGAAATGGAGTCGCACGTTTTGGGACAACAGGGATTTTTACCGCAATCATTATGGCAATTGTGACTGTTCTTATTTATCGTATGTGTGTTAAACATAATTGGGTTATTAAAATGCCTGAAGCTGTTCCAGAAGGAGTTTCTCGTGGATTTACCGCTTTGGTTCCGGGATTTGTTGTTGCATTTGTTGTTATCTTTATCAACGGTCTTCTTGTAGCAATGGGAACAGATATTTTTAAAGTCATTGCAATTCCATTTGGTTTTGTATCCAATCTGACTAATTCGTGGATTGGTTTAATGATTATTTATCTATTGACTCAACTACTTTGGATTGTAGGTATCCACGGTGCGAACATTGTTTTTGCATTTGTTAGTCCAATTGCTCTTGCCAACATGGCTGAAAATGCTGCTGGCGGGCACTTCGCTGTTGCAGGTGAATTTTCTAATATGTTTGTAATTGCAGGTGGTTCTGGTGCAACTTTAGGACTATGTTTATATATTGCTTTTGCCTCTAAATCTGAACAGCTTAAAGCAATAGGACGAGCATCTGTAGTTCCAGCCTTATTTAATATTAATGAACCATTAATTTTTGGATTACCTATTATCTATAATCCAGCCTTGGCTATACCATTTATTTTAGCACCAATGGTTACTGCTACTATTTATTACGTAGCGAATTCTCTAAACTTTATTAAGCCAATTATCGCACAGGTTCCATGGCCAACTCCAGTAGGGATTGGAGCTTTCTTAGGGACAGCAGATCTTCGAGCTGTATTAGTTGCTCTAGTATGTGCATTTGCAGCATTCCTAGTCTATCTTCCATTCATCCGTGTATATGATCAAAAATTGGTGAAAGAAGAGCAAGGTATCTAATAAGTAAAAAAGTATACTCGATGATAGAATCCATATAGTTTAAATAATGAGCGTTAACATTAGCAGTGAAGAGGTCTTTTTAAGATATTCTTCTCTGCTTTTTCATATTTTTTCGCTATGTAGGGTATGAAGCAAAATAGAAAGTAGTTCGAATAGTTGATAAACAGGGAACTGCTGTTATTTAAAAAAACAATAAAGTAAAGTATGTTATCGTAGAATACGATACAATAGTAAAAAAGCAAAAAGAATGCGTTTTATATTTGGGTTTGAGGCTTATAAAATAGGATAAGCGTGCTGAAAACTTAGATATGACAAACAAAATAAAATTTTTAAAAGCTACATAGAAACATGGTATAATGTATCTAAAGGAGGTAGCATATGTCCTTAGATATAGATAAAGAAAAGATGACAATCATGGGAATAGTTTTTGAAAACCGATCCGTTTTTAAGAGTGTTTGGTATGCTTTAAGTACAAATATGATTGAAGGATGGCGACCTACGGTTAGTGATGTTGAAAAATTACGAGATGAAGCTCTTGCTCTGGGGATGACTTAATGAAGCGCAACTGTTATGAGTCTTATGACTATGTTGATCCGGATAATTTATATACCGATCCGGGTTCTTCAGTTCTAAGAAATAAGCAGGAAGGAAAAAAGCACGCGAGCTTGAATATCGTATGATTGCTAGTAAGAGTTTGAAATTATTTATCAATCCTATCTTAGTTAATAGTTTAAAAGTAGTTTGTTTCACAACTGCATAAGCTTAGAAAAGTTGAAAAGTGATAACTCTTTAATAAACTCTTGGTTTGTTAAAAGATATTTTGTCCACTATATTTTTTCAATTGACTATTATTTGTCATAGATATAACAGATAGAACATTGCATTCAGAATAATGAAAAACGCATCAAAAATGGTGCGTTCTGTTTTTATGCTACCATAAAAGGAGGAAAACAAATTGAAAATTTTTAAGGGAGAGTTTTATCGAATCTCTGTATTAACAGACAAGCTAGTAAGGTTAGAATACTCTCGAACTGGAAATTTTGAGGATAGAACGACACAACTTATCTATAATAGAGATTTTGGCCAAGTTTCGTTAGATTATATCGAGACATCAAATGTACTAGATATTATGACGGACTATTTTCATCTGCACTTTAATAAAGGAGAATTTAACGCCGAAAATTTATTTATAGAATTAAAAGGAAATTTTGCCGTATATGGTAGTCGCTGGTATTTTGGTGAATCTATTGAAACGTTAAAAGGAACAGCTCGGACTCTGGATAAGGCAGATGGAGCAATCTCGTTAGAAGATGGAATTATTAGCCGAAATGGTATAGCCTTATTGGATGATTCTCAAGGATTTATTTGGGATGAACAATCTGGTTATATTGAGAGAGAAAATCAAATTGACCTGTATTTCTTTGCCTATGGGCATGATTATAGAGGAGCAATCAGAGACTTTTACCATTTGACTGGTTCAACACCCTTGTTGCCAAGATATGCTTTAGGCAATTGGTGGAGTAGATATTGGCCTTATACGTCGGATGAATACTTGGATTTAATAGACAGATTTGAAACAGAGAAAATTCCATTATCTATCGGTGTGTTAGATATGGATTGGCATATAACTGACATTCCAGCTCGTTTTGGAAGTGGCTGGACAGGATATAGTTGGAATAGAAGCTTAATACCAAATCCAGAACAGTTATTGCAACAACTTCATGATAGAAAGTTAAAACTCTCCTTAAATGTCCATCCTGCTGATGGGATACGGGCTTATGAAGAAGCTTATCCTCAAATCGCAAAACGGTTGGGGTTAAATGTAGAACTAGAAGAACCTGCTATTTTTGATTTTTTTAATCCCTCTTTTAGGGAAGCCTACTTTAAAGATGTTCATTATGAGCTAGAAAAGCAGGGAGTAGATTTTTGGTGGATTGACTGGCAACAAGGGACACAAGGTATGCTAGATCCACTTTGGCTTTTAAACCATTATCACTATCAGGATAGTTGTAAAAATGCAGAAGGTGGTTTGATTTTATCAAGATATGCAGGTCCTGGTAGTCACCGCTACCCTGTTGGTTTTTCAGGGGATACTATTATTAGTTGGAATTCCTTAAGGTTTCAACCCTATTTTACAGCGACAGCATCTAATATCGGTTATAGTTGGTGGAGTCATGATATCGGTGGACATATGTTGGGGGATTATGACGAAGAGCTACAAACTAGATGGCTACAGTTTGGTGTTTTTAGTCCGATTACTCGATTACATAGTTCTAGAAGTCCTTTTAATAGTAAAGAACCTTGGTTTTTTTCAGAAACAACATCTAAGATTATGAAGAAATACCTTCGTTTGAGACATCAGATGATTTCTTATCTATATACCATGAATGTAAAGACACATGAGGAAGGTGCCCCATTAATCAGTCCAATCTATTATTTCTATCCAGAGAATGATGAGAGCTATAATGTTCCAAACCAATACTTTTTTGGAACAGAACTGATGGTGGCTCCCATTGTAGAAAAGATGGATTTGACATTCCAATCTGCAAAAGTAGATGTATGGTTCCCTGAAGGTGAATGGTATGACTTCTTTTCAGAGAAAAAATACACAGGTGGTGTGAAGTTAAGTGTTTATAGGGACATCTCGACTACGCCTGTGTTTGCAAAAAGTGGTGCAATCATTCCCTTGGTTGGTTCTGAGATAGGTATGGGTGTTGATTTACCTGAGGTTGTAGATTGGTATGTATTCCCAGGGAAACAACATTCTTTTGAAATGCTTGAAGATCAAAATGGTCAAAGATATAAAACAAGATTATCAATCGATTGGGAAATGGGAATGGTAGAGTTAGCATTACAAGGAGATTCTAGTATCGTTCCAAGCAATAGAAAACATAGAATTCATTTTAAAGGAACGAATGTGTCTATAATTGAATTGCCAAATAAGAATGATACAGCTAAATTTGAATGGAAAGATAATAAAAGGACATCTTTAAATGACGAAGTTTTTAGACTACTAAAGACAGCTTCTCTTCCATATGAATTAAAAGATAGATTGTTAAATCAATTCATCAATGCGAAAAACTCTCATGACTTAATGAATATCTTGCATCATCAGGATAAGGAATTGAGAGGGCGTTTGTTGGAAATGATATTTACTAGCCAAAACTAATTGATATAATTAGAAAGTCATTTGTTTAGTGTATATGAAGATTCTGTGTGGTATTCGTTATCACTGGTCACATTGAAAATGTGAAATAAGCACCTACAACATAGACTTTACAACACTTCATGTTTCATATCATGGGGTGTTTTTCTATTTAAGTCAAAGCCAATCAAAAAATCTCACTATTCATCAGGTTAAAGGAAACCTAATCATAGTGAGATTGTGAATTATAGTAGAGTTTGTATCGCCTCTTCAATTTGTTTTGGGTCTGTTTTTGAAGAAAAGCGTTCAAAGACTTGCCCATCACGACTAATGAGAAACTTAGCGAAATTCCATTCGATTCGTTTTCCTAGTGGGCCAGATTTATGGTCTTTTAACCAGACATAGAGAGGGTCTGCTTCCTTACCGTTGACCTTAATCTTGGCAAAACGTGGGAAGGTGGTTTGAAAATGTAGGCTACAGAAGGCGTTGATTTCCTCTGCGCTGCCGGGTGCTTGTCCCATAAACTGATTGCAAGGGAAATCCAATATTTCGAAGCCCTGATCTTGATAGCGTTCATAGAGTTCTTGAAGTCCCTGGTACTGGGGCGTTAAACCACATCCAGTAGCAGTGTTGACAATCAAGAGAACTTTGCCACGATAGCTATCCAAGGGAGTTGCTTGGTTGTTTTGGTTCAAAACGGAAAAATCATAAAGTGAAGTCATGAGGGCCTCTTTTCTTTTTCTACATTGTAACAGTTTTTACTTTTTTCGTCGAGTCGGATGGAAGATATTGTTGAAGAATAAGCCCTCAATATGATAGAAACCGTTTACAAATAACTTTAAAAATGGTATGATTTAATTAAACCGGTTTACTTTGTTGCTATAAATCTCTAATTTGAGATTTAGTTCCTATTGATTTTACAATATGTTTATTGGAGTGTATACATGCAAACAAAAACAAAGAAGCTCATTGTGAGTTTGTCTTCACTTGTTTTATCAGGATTTTTATTAAACCATTATATGACAGTTGGAGCGGAAGAAACGACTACGAATACCATTCAGCAAAGCCAGAAGGAAGTTCAGTATCAGCAAAGGGATACAAAAAATTTAGTTGAAAATGGTGATTTTGGTCAGACGGAGGACGGAAGCAGTCCGTTGACAGGAAGCAAAGCTCAGGGGTGGTCAGCTTGGGTAGACCAGAAGAATAGTTCTGCAGATGCCTCAACTCGAGTCATTGAGGCTAAGGATGGGGCTATCACTATCTCAAGCCCTGAGAAATTAAGGGCAGCGGTTCACCGTATGGTTCCTATTGAAGCTAAGAAAAAGTATAAACTGCGTTTCAAGATTAAAACAGATAATAAAGTCGGGATTGCCAAAGTTCGTATCATTGAGGAAAGTGGTAAGGACAAGCGATTGTGGAATTCTGCAACGACGTCAGGAACAAAGGACTGGCAGACCATTGAAGCAGACTATAGCCCGACTTTAGATGTTGATAAAATCAAGCTGGAGTTATTCTATGAAACAGGAACTGGGACTGTTTCCTTTAAGGATATTGAGCTGGTAGAGGTAGCAGACCAGCCTTCTGAGGATTCTCAAACAGATAAACAGCTTGAGGAAAAGATTGATTTACCAATTGGAAAAAAACATGTTTTTTCTCTTGCGGACTATACTTATAAGGTAGAAAATCCTGACGTTGCTTCAGTCAAAAATGGAATTTTAGAACCTCTTAAGGAAGGGACAACCAATGTCATTGTCAGTAAAGATGGCAAGGAAGTGAAAAAGATTCCTTTGAAGATTCTAGCCTCTGTTAAGGATGCATACACAGACCGTTTGGATGACTGGAATGGCATCATCGCTGGGAATCAATACTATGATTCTAAAAATGAACAGATGGCCAAATTAAACCAGGAATTGGAAGGAAAGGTAGCTGATAGCCTATCCAGTATTTCAAGTCAGGCGGACCGCATCTATTTGTGGGAAAAATTTTCAAATTATAAAACGTCTGCAAATCTGACTGCCACTTATCGGAAATTGGAGGAGATGGCCAAGCAAGTGACCAATCCTTCTTCTCGTTATTATCAAGATGAAACTGTCGTTCGAACAGTCAGGGATTCCATGGAATGGATGCATAAACATGTCTACAATAGTGAAAAGAGCATTGTTGGGAACTGGTGGGATTATGAAATCGGTACACCTCGTGCCATCAACAATACCTTGTCTCTGATGAAAGAATACTTCTCTGATGAGGAAATTAAAAAATATACAGATGTGATTGAAAAATTTGTACCAGATCCCGAACATTTCCGAAAGACGACTGATAACCCATTCAAGGCTCTAGGTGGAAACTTAGTTGATATGGGAAGGGTAAAAGTAATAGCTGGTTTACTGCGTAAGGATGATCAAGAAATTTCTTCTACCATTCGCTCGATTGAGCAAGTGTTCAAGTTGGTAGACCAAGGTGAAGGTTTTTATCAAGATGGATCCTATATCGACCACACCAATGTTGCCTATACGGGTGCTTATGGGAATGTTTTGATTGATGGCCTGTCTCAACTGTTGCCAGTCATTCAAAAGACCAAGAATCCAATCGATAAAGATAAAATGCAAACCATGTACCACTGGATTGATAAATCGTTTGCTCCTTTGCTGGTGAATGGAGAGCTGATGGATATGAGTCGTGGACGCTCGATCAGTCGTGCAAATAGCGAGGGGCACGTGGCCGCAGTAGAAGTACTAAGAGGGATTCACCGAATAGCGGATATGTCTGAAGGAGAAACCAAACAACGTTTGCAGAGTCTTGTGAAGACCATTGTTCAATCGGATAGTTATTATGATGTCTTTAAGAATTTGAAGACTTATAAGGATATCAGTTTGATGCAATCCTTGTTAAGTGATGCAGGAGTCGCAAGTGTTCCAAGAACAAGTTACCTATCTGCCTTTAACAAGATGGATAAAACAGCCATGTACAATGCAGAGAAAGGGTTTGGATTTGGCTTGTCACTCTTTTCCAGTCGTACCTTGAATTACGAACACATGAACAAGGAAAATAAACGTGGTTGGTATACGAGTGATGGGATGTTCTATCTTTACAATGGCGATTTGAGTCACTATAGCGATGGCTACTGGCCAACAGTTAATCCATATAAGATGCCTGGTACAACAGAGACGGATGCTAAGAGAGCGGATAGCGATACAGGTAAAGTTTTACCGTCTGCTTTCGTTGGAACGAGCAAACTAGATGATGCCAATGCGACAGCAACCATGGATTTCACCAACTGGAATCAAACATTGACTGCTCATAAGAGCTGGTTTATGCTAAAGGATAAGATTGCCTTTTTAGGAAGCAATATCCAAAACACTTCAACAGATACTGCTGCAACTACAATCGACCAGAGAAAACTGGAATCAAGTAATCCATATAAAGTCTATGTCAATGATAAAGAAGCCTCCCTTACAGAACAAGAAAAGGATTATCCTGAAACCCAAAGTGTCTTTTTAGAATCGTCCGATTCGAAAAAGAATATTGGTTACTTTTTCTTTAAGAAGAGTTCAATCAGTATGAGTAAGGCTTTGCAAAAGGGAGCCTGGAAGGATATCAATGAAGGACAGTCAGACAAGGAAGTTGAAAATGAATTTCTTACGATTAGTCAGGCTCATAAGCAAAATGGAGATTCTTATGGCTATATGCTCATTCCTAACGTGGATCGTGCCACCTTCAATCAAATGATAAAAGAGTTAGAAAGTAGCCTCATCGAAAATAACGAAACCCTTCAGTCTGTTTATGATGCCAAACAAGGAGTTTGGGGCATTGTGAAATATGATGATTCTGTCTCTACTATTTCCAACCAATTCCAAGTTTTGAAACGTGGAGTCTATACTATTCGAAAAGAAGGGGATGAATATAAGATTGCCTACTATAATCCTGAAACTCAGGAATCAGCTCCAGATCAGGAAGTCTTTAAAAAGCTAGAGCAAGCAGCTCAGCCACAAGTACAGAATTCAAAAGAAAAGGAAAAATCTGAAGAGGAAAAGAACCATTCGGATCAAAAGAATCTCCCTCAGACAGGAGAAGGTCAGTCAATCTTGGCAAGTCTAGGGTTCTTGCTACTTGGGGCGTTTTATTTATTCCGTAGAGGAAAGAACAACTAATTTGTTCATCATCTAGATGAATTACATGAAACTGTGGAAAATAGAAAAAATCCGAAGAAGGCTAAATATCTTCGGATTTTTCTTTTAAAAAGGGATAAGTTGATACTTATCCCTTTTTTACTTCATTATGTGACTATAGCGTTTTGAAACTAGAATAGGACGTCATAACTGCTAAAAGATTTCTATAAATTCATTTGATTTTCCTAATCAATTTGTTCGTATCCTATTTCGCTCCACTATATTAGTCCGTCTCGCTCCGTGAGGTGCGAGACAAAACAACCACCCGCTATGCGGGTGCGCGTCGAAGATTATACCAAAAAAACTCCAAACGCGATACAATAAAGGTGTTCAAGCCAATTGTAAAGCGAAAGGAGAAAAAATATGGCACAAAAGACTCATAGTTTATCATACACAAAGTGGATGTGTTCTATCATATTGTGTTCACCCCTAAGTATAGACGAAAAGTCATCTATAATCAATATAGAAGTAGTTTAGGCGAAATATTTCATCGCTTGTGTAGTTATAAAGGTGTTGAAATGATCGAGGGTCACTTAATGCCAGACCATGTACACATGTTAGTCAGTATTCCACTAAGGCTAAGTGTTTCAAGTTTTATGGGTTATTTAAAAGGCAAAAGTGCACTCATGATGTTTGACAAACACGCCAATCTCAAGTACAAGTTTGGGAATCGGCATTTCTGGGCGGAAGGTTATTATGTAAGTACAGTAGGGCTTAATAAAGCCACAATTAAGAAATATAGTCAAGATTAAAGAAATTATCCAGTGGATGATTTCTTCACGAGTATGAAAATTTGAGAACGAGTAAAGCATGATATATAGTAAAATGAAATAAGAACAGAACAAATCGATCAGGACAGTCAAATCGATTTTTAACAATGTTTTAGAAGTAGATGTGCACTATTCCAGTTTCAATCTACTATAGCACTAGATAAATTGAGTGTAAAAGAATATGAGGATCCCTTTAGGGATAGTGGTAAGTAATACCAAAGTCTCTTAAAGAGGCAAGTGACGAGTCAAGAGCAATAAGGCTTGAACAACGTGAAAGCCAGCGTCTTTAGGCGCTGGCTGGTAATTTGGGCTTATAGCTCTGGGATAAACCACCCGTTTGACGGGTGGTTATGATTTTATCTGAGTGTAACATACTGTTGGGCAATCTCGCTGATGCGGTCAAAGTTGCCTTGGGAAGCGAGTTTATTGAGTTCGCCACCAATTCCAACGGCGTCTGCACCAGCAGCGAACCATTGAGGGATGTTGTTTAGACCGACTCCTCCGGTTACCATTACGGAAACTTGTGGGATCGGTGCCTTGACTGCAGAGATATATGCTGGACTGAGAGCACTACCTGGGAAGAGTTTGATGATTTCACTACCGGCTTCAAGTGCAGTCGTGATCTCTGTGAGGGTAATACAGCCTGGAATGTACGGTGTGCTGTAGAGATTGCACATTTTCGCAGTTTCAGCATGGAAAGATGGAGAAACAACGTAATTTGCTCCGGCTAGAATGGCATCTCTAGCAGTTACGGCATCAAGCACAGTACCTGCACCGATACAAACACTCTGATCGTCCTGATACAAGTCTACAAGTTCCTTGATGATTTGTCCTGCATACTGATTGGTATAGGCGATTTCAATAGCTTTGATACCGCCCTTGATACAAGCAATCGAGGCTTGCAGTCCTTCTTCCTTTGTATTTCCTCGAATGACAGCGACAATTTTCTGTTTTTTTAGTTCAATAATCGTATCTGATTTGGTCATGTAATTCTCCTAACGAATGATATCTTGTGCATTTGCCAGTAAATTTTCAATACTAGTTGCGGAAGTGGAGAGATGGTCTCCTGGAAGAGTGCATTTGAGAGTTGCGCTCGCAACTGCAAAGTCAATGGTAGTTTTTAGGGAGGAATGATGGAGTA
>ERZ1023263.268-NODE-268-length-13409-cov-4.871275_pt1 | contig 13409 bp, 10 predicted proteins | sample MGYA00380461_ERZ1023263 | MGnify/ENA primary metagenome ERZ1023263 (study PRJEB33173, sample SAMEA4830316) | metagenome | study: EMG produced TPA metagenomics assembly of the PRJEB25223 data set...
AAGCAATGACAATCACAGCGACAAGTAACATACCAATGTGATAGTTAACGCCAAACGCACTTTCCAATAATACACCGCCTGATACCATTCCAGAATGCGTATAAAGTGTGAAAAATACAACGATAATGGCACCTGAAATAATTTTAATCGAATTAGATTTATCATCTAATCTATTTTTAAAGAAATCAGGTAGTGTAATTGCATCTCCGGCTTTCTCTGTATATATACGAAGTCGAGGTGCAACAACAATATAGTTTATGTATGCGCCAAGTGTTAATCCAATCGCTAACCAGGCTGCTGATAAACCGGTAGTATATACTTCACCAGGTAATCCCATAATCATCCAACCACTCATGTCAGATGCGCCTGCAGATAATGCAGTTACATATGGACCAATGTTTCTACCGCCCAGCATATATTCACTGACGTTACCGGTAGATTGTTTAAAGCCATAGTACCCAATCACTAGCAATACCACAAAATAAACGACAAGCATGATATATGTTTGCCAGTTTGGATCGACTTGACTCGATAATGATGTCCCCAATGTAAACATGAAACAAAACGCCCCCTTATAATTTTGTTACATGCATATATTATACAAAAATAAATTATAAATTAAACAGTAAATCAATAATTTTTTTCAAATAAAACCAATAAAATACAGCTTTATAACGATTAAGCATTGATTTAACAGTATTTTCAAGCTCCAAAATTATAATGGTAAAATTACTACACAATGTTAATTATACAATAAATAACATTCATTAAAATGTATGTTTCCTACAACTTTTATATAAATCCCCATTTTATTATATTTGAGTAGCATCATTTCCTTTTTCTACTTTTCTAACATATGCGCTTACTAATAAACCTTAAATTTTTCAGTTAGTAATATACACTCAATCCATTTTTTAGAATTTAATTTAACTTCATAATATAATAAGAAATAGACAAAGGCGTGCCAATTAATGCTACAATAAGAAACATAATTTGGAAGCGTTTTATAAAATGCATTTCATAATTACGATATTTTTACAACTGGAGTGACATAACCATGCAGAAATCAGCAGATAAGAGCCTAAAAGATAGATATTTAGATTTACTTTCACAACAATTTAATACTAAAGAAGAACTTGCAACAGAAATTATTAATTTAGAGTCTATTTTGGAACTCCCTAAAGGTACTGAACATTTTGTGAGTGATTTACACGGTGAATTTCATGCCTTTCAACACGTATTGCGTAATGGTTCAGGCAACGTTCGTTCAAAAATTAATGATATCTTCCAAGATACTTTGACACGCAAAGAAATTAATGAATTTTCTGCGCTTGTATACTATCCTGAAGAAAAACTTAAATTAATTAAAAACAGCTTTAGCTCAAAATCCGAGCTCAATGAATGGTACATTACAACGATTAATCGTCTGATAAAACTAATCACCTATGCTTCATCCAAATACACGCGCACAAAGTTACGCAAATCTTTACCAAAAAATTACGTCTTTATTATAGAAGAACTGTTATATAAAAGTAATAAATATAATAATAAACATTCTTATTATGAAACATTAATTAATCAAATCATAGAGCTAGAACAATCAGATGATTTGATCATTGGCTTATCTTTCACAGTTCAGCACCTTGTAGTGGATCACCTTCATGTTGTTGGCGATATCTACGACAGAGGACCAGAACCTGATAAAATTATGGAAACACTGATTGATTATCCTTCAGTAGATATTCAATGGGGAAATCATGATGTCCTTTGGATTGGCGCCTATGCAGGTTCCAAAGTTTGCCTTGCAAACCTACTTCGCATTTGTGCACGTTATGATAACTTAGACATTATTGAGGATGCTTATGGTATCAATTTAAGACCCTTATTAACCCTTGCAGAAAAACATTATGATGGAAAAAACAAAGCATTCAGACCTAAAAATGCTGAAGGCTTAACTGAATTAGAACTTGAGCAAATCACAAAAATTCATCAAGCCATCGCCATCATACAATTTAAATTAGAGGCACCAATCATTAAACGTCGCCCTACTTTTGAAATGGAAGAACGATTGGTATTAGAAAGTATTAACTATGAAAAAAATGAAGCAACACTCTATGGAAAAACATATCCATTAGAAAATACTTGTTTCCAAACGATTGACCCAAATGATCCAAACAAACTCACAGACGAAGAGTCAGAAGTGATGGATAAACTATTATTATCTGTCCAACAATCAGAAAAATTGAAACGACATATGACCTTCCTTATGCAAAAAGGCACGCTTTACCTGCCTTATAACGGTAATTTATTGATTCACGGCTGTATTCCAGTAGATGAAAATGGTGAAATGGAATCAATGGTTATCAACGATGTGAAATGCTATGGCAGAGATTTATTAGACCATTTTGAAGATTACGTCAGAGAAGCTTTTGATCACAAAGATATTCAAGACGATTTAGCCACAGATTTAGTATGGTATCTTTGGACTGGTAAATACTCTTCACTATTTGGCAAACGCGCTATGACGACTTTCGAGCGTTACTTTATTAAAGACAAAACAGCGCATAAAGAAACTAAAAACCCTTATTACCATTTGCGTGAGGATGTTAATATGTGTAAAAAAATGCTCAAAGATTTTGGCTTAGACCCTGAACAAGGGCACATTATCAATGGGCATACACCTGTCAAAGAAATTGATGGTGAAGATCCAATTAAAGCTGAAGGAAAAATGATTGTGATTGATGGTGGCTTTTCAAAAGCTTATCAGTCAACAACAGGTATCGCAGGTTATACATTACTTTATAATTCATTTGGTATGCAACTAGTCGCACACCAACATTTTAATTCCAAAAAACATGTTTTACTGAATGGCGCTGATGAACTTTCTATACGTCGTGTCGTCGATAAGGAATTACAACGACAAAAAATAAGACATACAAACACCGGACAAGATATTCAAGAAAAAATCGATATTTTAAAAGAACTTATGCATGATCGTTATGTTAACTAATCAGTATTCATAAAAAACCCCGTTCACACATGATTTTCAATCTGTATGGACGGGGATTTTTTATATATTCGAATGTAAATAAGCATCTTTTAAATAGCCAATCATACCTTCTTCTGAATTTGTAATATTTTGATTATCACGTTTAAATGTGACTTCGTTATTATCATCAATATGATAGAGGACCATGTCATAAGCCGTTAAATTATCCTTACTCGAAACTGGCATTTCTAAAATATTATGTTCGACGATATAGCGATTAAACCAATGCGACGTAAAATTAGAATCAAATAGTATGTGATTTCTAATTGGTCCATCTAAGTTACTTCGCGCATGTTCATCACTAAAAGAAACTGGCATCATGTTGACATTTTTCAAACCAAACTCAGGCACTAATTCATTAAACGCCAAACTATTGAACACAAAAGATTGAGTCATTAATAAACATTTATTGTAACGTGTCATATCGGCATATATACGATCATTACTAGATAATAAATTGCCTTCAAATACTTCAAAATCTAATTCCTGTGCTCGTTTTGATGTGTTATTAAATAAATTAAAAGTCATAACTGGAATGTGATGTTCCCTCAATTTCGCACCTAAATGAAATGAAAATTCACTTTCTCCAACAATAATGACGCCAGGTGGTTCCGTACTTGAAAGGTGCATCATTTTGCTTAACGGTAGAAAACTAAAGCCATAAATGACCACAGTTATAAATACTAATCCAAATGTAACAGGTGTGATGTATTCTGCCATGGGTGTTCCTTTTTCTACAAATAAGCCTCCAAAGAACTGTGCAACAGTAAGTACGACAATACCTCGTGGTGCCATCATTGAAACCATAGCTCTTTCCCGTTTAGAAATCTCAGTATTCATCGTAGATAACAATATAGAAATAGGTCTGACTAATATAATCATGACTGCACAGAATATAAATAGTTTCCACGATATAATACTTTCTAACACATTTAAAGTTAACGAAGACGTAATTAATATAAAGACGGTAGAAACCATAATAGAAGATGCATTTTCAATAAAATGATCTGATTCTTTAAAGATCAAATCATGACGCTTCATACGTGCCATCATTAACCCAAATATGGTTACCGCAAGTAGCCCTGATTCATGCAATATTTCATCACATATTGCAAAAATAAGTAAAATAAATACCAATTGGATAGGTGGCATTAAATTTTGTGGAATGAGATCTCTTTTAATGAGCAACATAAATAAATAAGATGCGCCAAAACCTATAACAATGGCAATAACAAAACGTAAAGCAAAACTTAAAATAATTTGAATCTCAAAACCTTGCTCTACGATTTGAAAAACATAAAATGCACCTAACGCTAACATTGGTCCAATAGGATCAAGAATAATACTTTCCCACCTTAAGATGGAATCTACACTTTTCCTAACTTTCGCTTGTTTTAATAATGGTTGAATCACGGTAGGACCCGTAATTAAAAATAAGCCACCTAATACAAGTGATATCGTTACTGAGAAACCTAATACAAAATGTAAAGCCATGGATCCTAAAATCCAAGCAATCACTGCCCCCATAGTAATGATTCTTATAACTGCTTTAGAGATACCTTTTAACTCACGAAAATCTAAGTTACTGCTACCTTCAAACAAGATGATTGCAACTGCCAACGAAACGAGTGGGCTAAACACCTCTTGACCCAAACTTTCTTGAGGGTTAATCAATCCAAAAATAGGGCCCACAAGCAACCCTACAATAGCCATAACAACGATGGATGGCCATTTTATTTTATCGGCGAACCATTGGCTAAAAATACCCAACGCTAAAAAGATAACAATGAGTAATGTTAGTGGTAAGTTTAATAAAGTCACTTTGTTCCCTCTCTCTTATACAGATTAAATTTCGTTATCTTCCAAATCACTTTAAACATTTATCACATAATAAAAAAACATACTATCAAATTTTTAAATTTAACGCATCCAAAGAACCTTCATCATTTACCCACTTTGATAAACCATTAATCTAAATACGTTTATGTGCGCACTTTTAAGTTCTCTCTAAAAATACAATTGTTCTTATCAAAAATACTTTTTCTTTTCAATTTATTTTATTTTAAGCTAAAATAATAAATTGTGAGTTTATATATATGAATGACATTTATATTATCTACACCATTGAAAGGATTTATATGACTATGACAAGTTTAAAAGAAATTATTATTGTGGCATTTGCTTTTGTTGGTGTGGTTGTCGGCGCTGGATTTGCTACAGGTCAAGAAATATTCCAATTCTTTACCAGTAATGGCAATTACAGTATCTGGGGCGTGATTATAACGGGTTGTATTGTCACTCTAGGTGGCATTTTTGTACTCCAAACTGGCTATAAATTAAATGCACATAATCACACTGGACCTATAAAGTATTATTTACCCAAGCGTATTGCCACTTTATTTGATATCATCTTAACTTTATTTCTACTTGCACTCGCTATGATTATGACGGCAGGTGGGGTTTCAACGATTCATGAAAGTTTTAATATACCATATGCATTGAGTTCTGTACTTTTAATTTCAATTATTTTAATAACATTATTCTTAAAATTTGAACGCCTCATCGCAATTCTAGGTATGGTCACACCTTTTTTAGTTATTATCGTTACTATTATTGCTATGTATTATTTAATGACCGGTTCACTCAGCTTTAGTGATCCCAATCAATACACGAATACCGGGACTCGTTCTGATCAATGGTGGTGGTTCGATGCAATTAACTATGGGAGCTTACAAATTGCAGCAGCGTTCAGCTTTTTATCTGTAATGGGAGGTCGTTTAAAATTTAAATCTTCCTCTGTTTACGGAGGCATGATAGGTGGCTTAATCATTACTTTCTTATTGCTTATGTTAAACTTAGGTATGGTATCGCAATTCTCTCACATAAAAGATGTCGCACTGCCATCACTATTATTAGCAAAAGAAATTTCTCCTATGATTGGTTTATTTATGTCTATCGTTATGATATTAGTTATTTATAATACTGTCGTGGGTCTTATGTATGCATTTGCTTCTAGATTTACAAGACCTTATAGCAAACATTATTATATTATGATTATTTGTATGGCAATCCTTACCTTTGCTACGACCTTCATTGGGTTTATTGATTTAATAGGAAAAGTATTTCCTGTTATGGGGATCTTTGGTTTTATATTATTATTTCCAATTTTGATAAAAGGTATTTCACGTAAATAACCCCCATTTAAAAATGCTAAACTATTGCTTATTACAATAAAATATCTCTGTAAATGGCAACATCATTAACTTATACGCTATAAGTTAATGATGTTGCCATTATTTTTCTAAAAGCTAGCTTTACATAAGGTTTTGACAGAACTATAATTATTATGAAAAATCTTATAATAAATTAATAGGATATGATGTTAAATATAGTGTGGTAAGCGCTTTAGTTGCGTCTTCTACGCTAGTTTTCTTAAATACGATTTTAATATCATATACTTGTACTATATTTAGTTTTTTATCAAATAAAAGGACAAGAAAGGTGCATCATAATATGAATAGTGACATCCACTACAGAAAATTTATCTTTCCCATATTGATTGGTATCATTATCTGGCTACTTACCCCAATTAGACCAGAAGGCTTAGATGTTGGCGCATGGCATATGTTTGCAATTTTTGTAGCAACAATTATTGGTTGTATTACACAACCACTTCCAATTGGCGCCGTTGCAATGATTGGTTTTACACTCGCGGTATTAACGCAAACCGTTAAGATAGACACTGCAGTTTCTGGATTTGGAAATAGTAGTATTTGGCTTATAGCAATGGCATTTTTTATTTCAAGAGGATTTGTAAAAACAGGTCTAGGCCGACGCATCGCCTTACAATTTGTTAAATTATTTGGTAAGAAAACTTTAGGCTTGGGCTATTCATTGATTGGTGTAGATTTAATCTTAGCACCTGCCACACCAAGTAATACAGCACGTGCTGGTGGTATTATGTTTCCAATCATTAATGCACTTTCCCGTTCATTTGGATCAAAACCTGAAGATGGTACCCAACGTAAAATGGGTGGATTCCTTATCTTTACAGAATTCCACGGCAACCTTATTACAGCTGCCATGTTTCTTACTGCTATGGCAGGCAACCCTTTGGCTCAATCTTTAGCGAAACATCAAGGCGTAGATATTACCTGGATGCAATGGTTTATTGCAGCACTCATCCCTGGTATCATATCGTTAATCCTTGTGCCATTAATTATTTATAAAATGTATCCTCCAGAAATTAAAGAAACTGCTAATGCGAAATCTTGGGCTCAAAACGAGCTTAAAGATATGGGTAAAATGGCGACCAGTGAAAAATTTATGGTTAGCATCTTTCTCGTTGCACTTGCACTTTGGGTATTAGGTAGCACGTTAAATATCAATGCGACATTAACCGCTTTTATCGCACTATCCTTATTACTCATTACCGGTGTCCTTACTTGGAGTGACGTACTCAAAGAAACTGGTGCTTGGAATACATTAGTATGGTTCTCAATATTAGTAATGATGGCTAATCAACTTAATGAACTGGGCTTTATTCCTTGGCTAAGTAAGTCTATCTCAGGTAGTTTAGGAGGTCTTAGTTGGCCAATCGTGTTAGTACTATTAATCTTATTCTACTTCTATTCTCATTATTTATTTGCTAGTTCAACCGCGCATGTAAGTGCTATGTACTCAGCATTATTAGGCGTCGCTATCGCTACTGGTGCACCACCACTTTTCAGTGCGTTAATGTTAGGTTTCTTCGGTAATTTAATGGCATCTACTACACATTATAGTAGTGGTCCTGCACCTATTTTATATTCAGCAGGCTATGTTTCTCAAAATCGATGGTGGACGATGAATGCCGTACTTGCGATATTTTACTTTATTGTATGGTTAGGTATCGGCTCTTTATGGATGAAACTCATCGGCCTTATGTAACTATAAAGCCCTATGTTATGATTTCAACGACATGATTAATGCTAAAGTCATGTAAATGTTTGAAATATAACATAGGGCATTTATTTTTATTTTAACTGTTACACCATGCTTCTACTGTTGTCACATCTGCATAACGCGTTAATATTTTGTCGATTAAAAATTGATGTTTTTCTACATCTTGATCGGCCATTGCATCTGATAATAGCGTTAGCTTATAATCTTTGTCTGCCGCTTCAACTGCTGTAGATAATACGACACCGCTTGTACTCACACCTGTAAGTACAAGATGATCAACTTGCAAACCGCGTAATAACACCTCTAAATTACTACCAGTAAACGCACTTAATCGATGCTTCGTTACAAGGGGTTCCTTTGCTTGGCGATTCAACGCTTCAACAATTTGAGTTGATTCATCTTGTTTATTCATAGGCACGCCTTTTGCTTTCATTTGCGAAAACATTTTATTATTTGGTGAAACTTCCATATATTCCCCTGTAAACGCAACACGTACAAAAATGACTGGCATACTATTACGACGTGCAGTCTCAATTACTTTTTGATTATTAGCTATTATATTTTCTTTTTGCTGCAAACCATTTACAATACCATTTTGCATATCCATCACTATCAACGCTTGATGATTCATAATGATCGCCACCTTTTCTATTATCCATATATTATAGTCTAGATTGACTTCATTTTCTAAAATTGAAATCGCCGCAAGCCATCTACACTTTGTATCATGTGTAACAAATGGTGACTTATATTGGGAAATTATTTAAAAATATTGTTTAATAAGTCTCGACCCGCTACCACACCTGCTTGAGTCATTTCGTGACTATTCACCCAAACTTGCGTGACATTTGCACCACGGTTTTCGAATAAATCAATGACATTTTGACTATCTTTGCTTGTAACAATTGGGTCATGTTCACCCATTGAAAGTAATACATGCATACCACTTAAATCTTTATCATTCGCATCATTCACCGGATAAAGTGGTGCATATAACAGTGCTGTTTGAAATGAAATGTCCTGATGTAAAATCATGCTGATTGCAATATTAGAACCGTTTGAAAAACCTACAGGAATTGCTAGCGATAAATCAAAACCATAGCGTTCAGCAGCTTCTTTTAAAAATGCAATGAGTCTATCTGTTCGAAAGTTTAAATCCTCTATATCGTATTGTCCTTCACCGTGACGTTTGAAGAAACGGTTCATTCCATTCTCAGATACTTCACCTCTTATACTTAACACATTATACTTAGGGTTAAGTAGCTGACTTAATGGTAATAAATCACTTTCATCTCCACCTGTCCCGTGTAGTAAAATCAATGTAGGTGCATTTGCTTCACCTTCTCTAAAAATATGTTCCATATCAAGTGTGCCTCCTCTTATATCTATTTTCTATATACGAATAGGTGGTAGCAATTGAAGTATCGTTTCTCTTCTGTCTTCAAATTGAGGTGGTAATACTAAATGCGTACCTAATGTTTCAAATCGTTCATCCACTGTAAAACCAGGGCCTTCTGTCGCAAATTCAAAGATAATGCCACCCTGCTCTTTCATATAAATAGCTTTGAAATAGTTGCGATCTTTAACGTCAGTCACATGATAACCTTTACCAGTCATTTTAACTAACCATTCTCGTTGTACTTTATCAGTTGGAACTGACCAAGCAATGTGATGAACAACACCAACACCCCAACGAACATTCATTTGAGCGCTTTCTTTTTTGATAATCACATGATGTTGCCAATGGCCTTTTGTTTCAACATGTACCACATTGTCATCTTCGTTCACTTTATGAAGACCCATATCGTTTACTAGTGTATTCAACGTTGCCTTAGGATGACTAGATAATAAAGTCACCCCATGAAATCCAATGATACTCTGTGCGTCAGTTTGGTCGTTATCGTCATCTGCTTCAACTAATGCTAAAGGTAAGTCATGTGTATCGTTAAATTCTAATGTTTCACGATCAAACAATCTAGTTTCTACTACTTCAATTTGATGTGCTTGTAAATGTGCTTTCCAAATATCCCTTGAGTTTTTAGGTATTCTAAAAGCAATGCGTTCGACTTGCCCATTTCCTTTACGACCTTTATGTGCATTTGGCCAATTGAAAAACGTTAAAATCGTACCATTTTCAATATTTCCATTTGAGAAGTAAAGATGATAAGTGGATGGATCATCATAATTAACCGTTTTTTTAATTAATTTTAGATTTAATACATCTCTGTAAAATCGAATATTTTCTTCTGGATTACCTACAATTGCTGAAATATGATGAATATGTTGAATTGCTTCCATAAAATTACCTCCTTAAATATTTGAATTTAAATTTCCCTTTATATCTTATGCTATGGTGGTTTACTCTAACCAAAAGTCCTTTTATCTGCTTGTATCAAACGGACGTATTTCTGATTCAATATAGGCTCTTTGTGGTTCTAGAAATGGTGGTAAAGCTAGACTTTCACCCAATGTTTCATAAGGCTCATCACCCATAAATCCAGGTCCATCTGTAGAAACTTCAATTAATATATGTCCTATTCGTGCATATAACGCTTCAAAATAAAATCGATCTACTAAACCAGAATTACCGATACCTAATGTTTGATATTTTTCTAACCATTGTACGATTGTTGCATGATCTTTTAGTCTAAATGATACATGATGCACCTCACCATAACCTTGTCTTGCTTCAGGTCCATCTGTATCTTTCCTTAAGATAACTTGACCCCCATTACCCCCTTCACCGACTTCTAAAATGGCTACTCCGTCTTCTTTAGTTAAGACTGTCATGCCAAATACATCTTCAAGTATTTTCATAAAATCTTCAAAATAACTCACGGTAATTTCGATAGGACCTAGACCATAGATTGCTTTATCCATTGGTACTGGACCATTTTTCCATGGTTTACCTGGTGCCACACCTTTATTATGCTCATCAGACACCAGTTGGTAACTTTGACCATCTACCTCTTCAAACGGTAATACCTTTGCACCAAAGAGTGATTGTATACCTTCATGTTTAATATTAAATTCGTCAAATCGTTGCTCATAATATTCCAACGCTTCATCGTTTGGTACTCTAAATGAAGGACGTGTAATTGAATTTGTACCTGCTGCCCCTTTAGGAATATTAGGAAAATCAAAGAATGTCATATCCGTTCCAGGCGAGCCTTCGTCATCCGCAAAAAATGTATGATACGTATAAATATCATCTTGATTTACTGTTTTCTTAACGAGTCTCATACCTAATACTTCTGTGAAAAATTGATAGTTTCTTTCCGCATCATCTGTCATTGCTGTGACATGATGAATACCTAATAATTGGTTATTTGTCATAATAAACGCCTCTCTCTTATAATTATCTCGATTTCGAAGTAATTTTTGATAAAAATTTTAAGTGCCCTTTTATTCAATCGGTTGAGCACTTAATTTTTTTAAAGCTGTTTGTAATACCGTTATTTCTTCATCTGTTAGTACTGAAAAAGTAGATTCTAATGTTGATGCATGATCTGGGAATATTTCATCCATCATACTACGTCCCTTATCGGTTAAAGATGCATTCGTCACACGCTTATCTTTCTCATTGCGTTGTCTAACTACACAACCTTTTTCTTCTAATTTATCTACGACATACGTAATACTACTACTTGCTATTAATACACGATTACCGATGCGTTGAATGGGTTGGTCACCTTTATTGTAAAGCAGCTCCATTACAGCAAATTCTGTTACATTTAATCCATAACGTTGCACATCTGTTTTAACGATTTTCATTAGATGATCTAAGGTTCGATTTAAACCAACAAATGTATTTAAAGATATTTGTGTACGATCCACTTTATTCACCTACTCCCTAAATTTATTTCGAATTCGAGATAAATTATAATGGGCTATTCACTTTCTGTCAACATATAAGTATAAAAAATATATCACCCGCTCCAAATTTAGCATTAGTCCGTTTTAAGCACTTTCAGTTGGACATATAAAATAATATATTGAATGTACGTTTCAATGAAAATCAAGCGTTCGGTTTTTCAACATTACTTAAGTGTTATGTATATATTGTGGAGGTGTCACAATTGAATCAATTATTTATAAACAATGAATTTATAGCAAGTAAATCTACTGACACAATGGATGTTATCAACCCTGCAACAAGAGAAAAAAATAGATACGATTACATTTGCAACGGAAGCCGAAGTCAATGATGCTGTAGAAAAATCCAAACAAGCTCAATTAGAATGGGAAAAAACACCAGAGCCTACACGCGCTGATCATGTTAAATTGCTCATTCCATTATTAGAACAAAACAAAGATACATTAGCTGAACTTTATGTTAAAGAGCAAGGTAAAACCTTAGCTTCAGCAAAAGGTGAAATTGATAGAGCTATTCAATTCATTGACTATATGACTGGATTGAGTATGAATAATAAAGGAGAAGTTTTACAAAATAGTCGTGAAAATGAAACCATTTTACTAACGAAAAAACCGATTGGTGTAACTGCAGGCATTGTACCTTGGAATGCGCCAATTATGGTCTTGATGAGAAAAGTGATTCCTGCTGTTATTACTGGTTGCTCTGTTGTCATTAAACCAAGTGAAGCAACTTCTTTAATTACATTAAAAATCGCAGAATTACTACGTGCCTCAACGATACCTGCTGGCCTAGTACAAATATTACCAGGTACAGGTGAAACTGTAGGAACGCAACTAGCACAACATCCTGATATCCAACTCATTTCATTAACCGGTAGTATGCGCGCTGGCAAGTCTGTCTATGCTGAAAGTGCCTCTACAGTCAAAAAAGTAAACTTAGAGCTTGGAGGTAACGCGCCAGTTATCGTTACACCAAATTCTGACTTAGATAAAGCCGTTAATTATATTGTTACAGCAAGAATAAATAATGCTGGTCAAGTTTGCACTTGTCCTGAGCGTATTTTTGTCCACCAAGATGTTCACGATACATTTATCGACAAATTGAAAGCTCAAATGGAACAATTAACAGTCGGCGATCCGTTTGATGAATCTACAGATTATGGTGCCATTATTAATCAACAACAACTTGACAGTATAGATGACAAAGTACAAAATGCTGTATAAAATGGTGCTCAATAAATCACTGGTGGTCATAAAATTAAGCGTTCTGGTTTCTTTTATGCTCCTACTATTTTAGATCATATCAATCCCGAAGACAGTGCGTTCAAAGAAGAAATATTCGGTCCTGTTTTACCAATTGTGACATATTCTGAATTTGAACATGCGCTTAACCAAGCCAATGATACGAATGCAGGCTTATCATCATATATCTTTTCTGAAAACTTAAAAGAAATTATGTTAGCTACTGAAAAACTTAAATTTGTTGAAGTTTATGCCAATTGTGAAGCCGAAGAAGTCGTTAATGGTTTTCATGCTGGTT
>ERZ1023263.269-NODE-269-length-13406-cov-406.911318_pt1 | contig 13406 bp, 8 predicted proteins | sample MGYA00380461_ERZ1023263 | MGnify/ENA primary metagenome ERZ1023263 (study PRJEB33173, sample SAMEA4830316) | metagenome | study: EMG produced TPA metagenomics assembly of the PRJEB25223 data set...
TTTTTACATTGCCTAAGAACTTAATGTCCCAAGCCCTAAAACTTGTTGTTATTTATTTGATTTAGCAGCGATACGTTTATATCTTAAGTACATAAATGCTAAAAGTATAAACCAAATCGGAATAAAATAAATTGCACGTCTTGTATCAACATTAATAAATAATAACCCGAACACAAAAATGAAGAATACAAATATTAAGTAGCCCATATATTTGCCACCTAATAGTTTGTACGTAGCATTTTTATGTAGATCTGGGTTTTTACGACTATAATTGATATATGCAATGATAATCAGACCCCATACAACTAAAAATAACACTGTAGAGATGGTAGTCACATACGTAAATACTTTTGTCGCATCTGGGAAAATATAGTTTAGTAATGCTGCCACAAGTAATAATGCTGATGAAGCAAAGATTGCAACATGTGGAACGCCATATTTATTCGTTTTAGAAAAGTTTGGAGGTGCTTGTTGTTGACTTGATAAACCGAAAAGCATACGGCTATTTGAGAATATACCACTATTACATGATGAAGCAGCAGCGGTTAATACTACAAAATTAATCAAGCCCGCAGCAAACGGAATTCCGATCAATGCGAATAATTTTACGAATGGACTGTTATCAGGATCAACTTGCTGCCAAGGGATAATAGACATGATAACCGCTAACGCACCAACGTAAAATATTAAAATTCTAATGGGTACACTGTTAATTGCTTTTGGAATTGTTTTAACTGGATCTTTTGTTTCCCCAGCTGTAACACCAATCATTTCAATTCCTACAAATGAGAATAATGCCATTTGGAAAGACATAAAGAATCCAGAAGCACCTTTAGCGAATATGCCGTGTTCATATAGATTTGTGAAACTGGCATGCCCGAATTGAGTTTTAAATGCAAATAGAATCATGACGAAACCAACTACTATTAAACCAATAATTGTCGCTATTTTAATGATAGAGAACCAAAATTCTAATTCTCCGAAAAGTCTTGCGCTAAGTAGGTTGAATGACATTAATAACAGTACACAAAATAGTGCACTTATCCAGTTTGGAATTTCTGGGAACCAAAAGCTAACATATTTTGCCACAGCCGTTACTTCAGCCATACCTGTAATAATCCAACAGAACCAGTATGTCCATCCGGTAACAAATCCTGCAAAAGGCCCAATATATGTATTGGTTACATCTGCGAAAGATTTAAATTCAGTATTCTGTATAATGATTTCTCCTAAACCTCGCATAAACATAAATAACATAAATCCTATAATGATGTATGTTAATAGAATTGAAGGGCCGGTTAATGCAATCGTTTGACCAGCACCTAAGAATAAGCCTGTACCAATTGCACCGCCAATTGCAATTAATTGTATGTGGCGATTGCTCAGTTCCCTTTGTAATTTTTCAGCCATAATACATCTCCCTTAAATATAGATATGTTTATTATGCACTTATATTGAGATATATACAATTATTTTCGGTAAAAATGTGTAAAATTCCATGTTAATATACTTTGGTTTTTATAATCATATATAATAACCAATTGAAAATTTAATTCTATTGTAAAATTCATGGATTATTCACATCTTGAAAAAGCTTTAATGGTGCTATTTGTGGCTATTCTGTGACATTTACATAAATTTACAAAATAATTGTTGCACATATAATGCCAGTTTTTATATTTCACAAACGAAATGCGTTTAGCTATAATATTAGTTGAAAGCCATTTCATAAAGAAACAGTAAAGGGGAAATTTATCATGGCAGAATTACAAAGAGGTTTAGAAGGGGTTATCGCAGCGGAGACTAAAATAAGTTCAATTATTGAAAGTCAATTGACTTATGCCGGCTATGATATTGATGATCTAGCTGAAAATGCGCAATTTGAAGAAGTTATTTTCCTATTATGGAACTATAGATTGCCAAACGAAGAAGAGCTTGCTCATCTAAAAGGGAAATTAAATCAATACATGACATTAAATCCTCGTGTGTATACACATTTTGAGGAGTATGTTACAGATCACGTGCATCCAATGACAGCATTACGTACGTCATTATCATATATTGCACATTTCGATCCTGATGCTGAAAATGAATCAGATGAAAATCGTTATGAAAGAGCAATGCGTATACAGGCTAAAGTAGCATCATTAGTTACAGCGTTTGCTCGAGTAAGACAAGATAAAGAACCACTTAAGCCTAATCCTGACTTAAGTTATGCGGCAAACTTCCTATATATGTTACGTGGGGAATTACCAACAGATATAGAAGTAGAAGCCTTCAATAAAGCACTTATTTTACACGCTGATCATGAGTTGAACGCATCTGCATTTACAGCACGTTGTGCGGTATCATCATTGTCAGATATGTACTCAGGTATTGTAGCAGCCGTAGGTTCTCTGAAAGGGCCATTACATGGTGGTGCAAACGAACAAGTTATGACGATGTTATCTGAGATTGGGTCAATTGAAAATGTTGATGCTTACTTAGATGAAAAATTTGCTAATAAAGATAAAGTAATGGGCTTCGGTCATCGTGTATATAAAGATGGTGATCCTAGAGCGAAATATTTAAGAGAAATGAGCCGTCAAATTACGAAAGACGCTGGTCGTGAAGAATTATTTGAAATGTCAGTGAAAATGGAAAAACGTATGGCAGAAGAAAAAGGATTAATTCCTAATGTTGATTTTTATAGTGCGAGTGTTTATCACTGTATGGAAATACCTCATGACTTATTCACGCCAATCTTTGCTGTAAGTCGTTCTGCAGGATGGATTGCTCATATTTTAGAACAATATAAAGATAATAGAATTATGCGTCCTAGAGCGAAATATATTGGCGAAACGAATCGTAAGTATATCCCGCTTGAAGAAAGAAAATAATCAATACAAATTAAAAATGAAGATGTAAAATTTGGAGGTAAAATAACTATGACTGCAGAAAAAATTACTCAAGGAACTGAAGGATTAAACGTACCTAATGAACCAATTATCCCATTTATTATCGGTGATGGAATTGGACCGGATATTTGGAAGGCAGCAAGCCGAGTTATAGATGCTGCTGTTGAGAAAGCCTATAATGGCGAAAAACGCATTGAATGGAAAGAAGTGCTAGCTGGCCAAAAAGCATTTGATACAACTGGTGAATGGTTACCTCAAGAAACACTTGATACAATTAAAGAATATTTAATTGCTGTTAAAGGACCTTTAACAACACCAATTGGTGGTGGTATTAGATCATTAAATGTGGCTTTACGCCAAGAATTAGATTTATTTACTTGTTTAAGACCGGTACGTTGGTTTAAAGGAGTACCATCACCTGTTAAACGTCCACAAGATGTTGATATGGTTATTTTCCGTGAAAATACTGAAGACATTTATGCTGGTATTGAATTTAAAGAAGGTACAACAGAAGTTAAAAAGGTAATTGACTTCTTACAAAACGAAATGGGTGCGACAAACATTCGATTCCCAGAAACTTCAGGTATTGGTATTAAACCAGTTTCTAAAGAAGGAACTGAGCGATTAGTTAGAGCAGCTATACAATATGCTATCGATAATAACCGTAAATCAGTTGCTTTAGTTCATAAAGGTAATATTATGAAATTTACAGAAGGCTCATTTAAGCAGTGGGGTTACGATTTAGCATTATCTGAATTTGGTGATCAAGTATTCACTTGGCAACAATATGACGAAATTGTTGAAAAAGAAGGAAGAGATGCTGCTAATGCTGCTCAAGAAAAAGCTGAAAAAGAAGGCAAGATTATCATTAAAGATTCTATTGCTGACATTTTCTTACAACAAATTTTAACTCGTCCAGCTGAGCATGATGTTGTAGCAACTATGAACTTGAATGGTGACTATATTTCAGATGCTTTAGCTGCACAAGTTGGTGGTATTGGTATTGCGCCAGGTGCAAACATTAATTATGAAACAGGTCATGCTATTTTTGAAGCAACACATGGTACAGCTCCAAAATATGCAGGTTTAAATAAAGTGAATCCATCTTCAGTAATTTTAAGTTCTGTATTAATGTTAGAACATTTAGGATGGCAAGAAGCGGCAGATAAGATTACAGATTCAATTGAAGATACAATTGCTTCAAAAGTTGTTACTTATGACTTTGCCCGTTTAATGGATGGTGCTGAAGAAGTTTCTACATCAGCATTTGCAGATGAATTGATTAAAAATTTAAAATAAGCAAAATAAAAATAGGTGAGTCTAGCAACTTTAATTGCTAGGTTCGCCTTTTTAAATGAATTGAAGTTGGCAACAGGATAGAAATAATAAAGAGTAACTAATGATTGATTATATAGTGTTTCTTACACATTAGACAAAGCGATTGTGTACATAAGCTTAGGAATAAATGAGTAAAACTCATGCATAGGTAGTGGCATAGAAATGATATTTTCAAAAAGTTTATTTCGTTGTCCCAGAGTAAGTCATGCAAATGATAGAAGGAAATATAAGAAGTATTTTATTTATATGTAAAGTAATGTAAAAAATGTGTAAAGATAATGTGTAGGATGTTATTTTTATAAATAGTTCGGTTATAATGTAAATATAATTATAAGTTAGGGAGGCATACCATGTCGCAAAAAGTGTTGGTAGTAGATGACGAACATTCAATCGTAACATTACTTAAATATAACTTAGAAACAGCTGGTTATGAAGTTGTTGTCGCATTTGATGGTGATGAGGCTTTAGAAAAGGTAGAAAGTGAACAGCCAGATTTAATTATTTTAGATGTTATGCTACCTAAAAAAGATGGCATTGACGTATGTAAGACTGTAAGAACAAATAAAAATTTAGTCCCTATATTAATGTTAACGGCGAAAAATGATGAGTTTGATCGGGTATTAGGTTTAGAATTAGGTGCCGATGACTATATGACTAAGCCTTTTTCACCTAGAGAAGTTGTTGCCCGTGTGAAAGCCATTTTAAGACGTTCTCAATTTGTAAAAGAAGTAGAAGAGATTGACGATGATATTACCATCGGATCGATACGTATTAGACCCGATTATTTTGAAGTATATAAGCAAAATGAGTTATTGGAGCTAACACCGAAAGAATTTGAACTCTTGCTTTATTTGATAGAAAGACAAGGCAGAGTCATTACGAGAGAGCATATGTTAAATACGGTATGGAATTATGAATTTGCAGGAGACTCAAGAATTGTTGATGTACATATCAGTCATTTAAGAGATAAATTAGAAGATAATCCTAAGAAGCCACAACTTATTAAAACTGTGCGTGGCTTAGGCTATAAATTGGAAAGACCTAAAGAACAATGATGAAGTTTCACCACCGCTTAATGTTATTGATAAGCAGTATATTAATTATCAGTTTTATTACATTAGGCATTATTATTCACGCTTCCATCACATATGTTTTATCAGAAAAACACGAACAAGCTCTAGCAACAGATGCAAGATCATATATTTATTTAGTCCAAAATAATGAGATTGATAAAGTTAAAGAAATTGTAAAACAGCAAAATATAGATTTATTGATAACTAAACATGATAAAAAGGTGTTTAGTAGTGGCAAACTGAAAGCTATCCCAAATAGTGATAGCTATATTCAAAAAAGGGACGTTTTTATTTTTAATAAGAAGGTTAACGGTTATCATGTATGGATTAAAGGTTACAATAACGATATTACAGAAATGCATTGGACGTTGTGGAAATATCTTATTTTGACATGTTTAGTTGTACTCATTTGTCTGTATTTTGCAAGCCGTAGTTTTAAGCGTACATTAATCCGTCCCATTCAAGAAGTTACTTATGCAACACAATTGTTGGCAAATGGTTATTATCACATACGTGTACCTGAAAGTAATGTTGTAGAAACTAAAGCGCTTTTTGTGTCTACCAATGATTTAGCACGACGTCTTCAAAAGCTTAATAATGAGCAAAAAATTCAATCCAACCGTTTAAAAACAACGATTGAAAATATTCCAAGTGCTATTTTAATGATAGATCGAAATGGAAAAATCGTTGTTGCAAATAAAGCGTATTATGAACAGTTCAACATCTCGCATAATATTGAACAAGTAGGCTATCACGGCTATGTTAATACTGAAATTGAGCAATTAATTTTAGAAAGTTTTAAAGTTGAAAAACCTATTTATGAACAATTGGAAGTTGCAATAAACCAAGTCCATGCCAAGTACTTTGATATTTCATGCGTTCCGATTTTAACTAGGTCTCAAAAAAGTTTGCAAGGGATTTTAGTTGTGATGCATGACATAACAAATCTGAAACAACTTGAAAATCTAAGACGTGAGTTTGTAGCAAATGTTTCACATGAATTAAAAACACCTATTACTTCAATTAAGGGATTTGCTGAAACGCTTATTGATGGTGCAAAAAATGATGCGGAATCATTAGACATGTTTTTAAACATAATTTTAAAAGAATCAAATCGAATAGAATCTTTAGTAACAGATCTGTTAGATTTATCGCATATTGAGCAACATACAGAGTTAGATACAGACTATATGAATTTATCAGATTTAACGCGGCGTATTATTGATAATATGATGACTCAAGCCAATCAAAAAAATATTTCCATTCATACTGATATTGAAAAAGATGTCATTGTTAAAGCACAAGAAAGTAAAATTGCTCAAGTTATCACGAATTTGTTAACGAATGCAATTAACTATTCTTATGAAGATGGAGATATTAACGTTCGTGTGTATCGAGATGACTTTCGTGTCATTTTCGAAGTACAAGATTTTGGTATAGGTATTAAATTAGAAGACCAACAACGTATTTTTGAAAGATTTTATAGAGTAGATAAAGCACGAAGTAGAGATTCTGGTGGGACAGGTCTTGGATTATCAATTACAAAGCATATAGTAGAGGCCCACCAAGGCAATATTGAAGTGAATAGTCAAGTTGGCAAAGGCTCAACGTTCAAAGTTATTCTAAAAGATTATAAAGAATAAAAATTAAAGTGGTAACAGCGCGTGTATTTTTCACGAAGTTGTTGCTGCTTTTTTATTTCGTTCAAATCTCTATTGGTATTAAATTAGAGTTAATGAAGTGGAATAAATTCGGTTGTCAATTTTGTCATTTGCATATGTCGATTTGTAAGTTATAAGTAATAGATTGTTGTGAATCAAGCAATTTTATAATATATTTATTATAATAAAGAAATTTTAGTAACGCGCTTAAAATAGATGCTTAATTAAAAAGTAATAAGTTTTATTTGAACGGAAATAAATCTTAATTTAAACACTTGAATAGACAAGTGTAATCATTCGTCATAGAAAAAGACGAGGGGCGATTTAGATAAATTGTTGAAAGTAATATTAAATACCTTGTTTATCTAATTTGATTGAGGAAACATGCATAGGTGAAAATTAGAAATACATTAAAAATATTGAATTAATTTTTCGACCTACAAGTTGAGGAAAATTTAACTAGATTTGAGGATTAGCAAAGTGAAAACAATTCAATTACACAAGACAACTTTGATATTAATTGCGATATTATTGTTTTATACTTTTATGGGTATCTTACTACCACTCATGCACGATGATTTACAATGGTTTAGCAATTATAATACTGATATTTTAAAAGTAGGATTTGCATCACTTAATGGTCGCTATATCGGAAATATCTTTGAAATTATAGCTGTACATGTAAGCTGGTTACGTTGGCTTTCATATGGTCTCATTAGTATGGGCATCATTTGGATGATTATGCACATTACACGTTGTAAAGCGTGGACAAGCTATTATTTGTTAGCATTTTCTTTAATGTTAATTTTACCAAGTGCTATTTATGCAGATACATATGGCTGGTTTGCAGGATTTTATAATTATGCGACATCAACACTAATTTCACTCTTTATTATTTATTATTGTATTAATGCAATTATATATAAAGAAAAGCAGCCGGTAAGTGTTACTGTACTATTCTATGTTTTATGCTTCTTCGGTCAATTATTTATGGAGAATGTGACATTATTCCACTGTATCATTTTAATTTTAGCTTTTCTATATGAATTTACTGCAAATCGAACACTTAATTATAAATTATTGTTTTCATTTATGATTGCTACTATAGGTACAATCATTATGTTTTCCAATCCAAATTATCGCAAAATTTTATTTGAAGGATCAGAATATCAACAAGTTTCAAATAATCAAGGTATCTTTTCAAAATTTGCAGAAATGATATCAACGTCACTTCCATATGGTGTCATTTTCAGTCAGATTATAATTTTAAGTATGATTGCAGCGCTTATTATTTATCTACTGCTTAGAAGTGATCGGTATGTACATTTAACAATATTAAAGCGTCGTATCATTATGATAGGATTTATCACTTTACCGCTTTATTATTTACTATTTTACAATCAGTTTTTATTAAATAAAAATACAGATATTGGATTGGTTGGTTTTGTGAACGTAATTGTATGTGGTTACTTTGCGTTTTCGATATTTGTAGGTATTTATTTGTCTATTAATGATCGTAAAACACAAATCACTTTATATTCCTTACTTATTGCAATATGTGTTTCGGCGTCGACACTAGTCATTGTTACTCCAATAGAACCAGGTAATTTTTTGATTGTTTATACGATACATGTAATCATTTTAATTATTTTATTAAAAGAATTTCGGAAATATAAGTCAATCAATGTTAATTTTATTAAAGGTGCATCACTAGTTTTAGCTGTGATATATCTTAGTGCATTTATTTATGTTCATTATGAACATGAAAAAAGAGTTCAGTTATTAAAACAACAAATTAAAGATCATCCACGACAAGAGGTTTATACAGTGGAATCATTGCCGTTTGAACATTATATGCATCATCCGTCACCAATCAATAAAAATTACCAAGAGTGGTTTAATAATTATGAAGAATTACCGAAAATGACCAAAGTTAAATATATTCCATTTGGTTCAGACGATTCATAACTTATTCTTACCTATAAAAATTTAAAATAGCAGCATAAAAATATTAAAAAGTAGACATAATCATGAAATGATAATGTGCATCTCAAAAGTTGGACTTTTAACCTGACTTTATGGAGTGCTCATCAAGAACAATCATGATTATGTCTTTTTTATTTTTTAGCTAAGTCTATATAGGCACTTGTTTTATTTGAAATTAGGTCGTGTATAAATACTCTATGAGATAGTTTCTTTAATTACGACATCACAGTCGAATATGCTAAAATATATATAAATTAGTTCTGGAGGTTAAAATTGTGAATAAATTAGTATTAATCGATGGTAATAGCTTAAGTTTTAGAGCTTTTTATGCATTACCTTTGTTATCAAACAAAGCAGGCATTCATACCAATGCAGTATATGGTTTTGCAATGTTACTAGAGAAGATTTTAAAAGAAGAAAAGCCAAATCATTTTTTAGTAGCGTTTGATGCAGGTAAAACGACTTTCAGACATGAAAAATATAGTGAATATAAAGGTGGACGCCAGAAAACGCCGCCTGAACTAAGTGAGCAATTTCCTTATATTCGCCAATTATTAGATGCTTATCATATTAAACGTTATGAATTAGATAACTATGAGGCAGATGATATTATCGGAACTTTAAGTAAAGAAGCAGATAAAGCGGGCTTTCAGACAATTATTATTACGGGAGACCGAGATTTAACACAACTTGCAACGGATAATGTAACCATTTATTACACTAAAAAAGGTGTTACTGATGTTGATCATTATACACCTGACTTTATTGCTGAAAAATACAACGGGTTAACACCTAATCAAATTATTGATATGAAAGGATTAATGGGAGATACTTCTGATAATATACCAGGTGTTGCAGGTGTTGGAGAGAAAACAGCAATAAAATTGCTAAACCAATTTGACACAGTAGAAGGTGTCTATGAACATTTAGATGAAATTTCAGGTAAAAAGTTAAAAGAAAAACTTCAAAATAGCAAAGAAGATGCATTAATGAGTAAAGAATTAGCAACGATTAATGTAGATAGTCCGATTGAAGTAAAACTTGAAGATACGTTAATGACTCATCAAGATGAACAACAAGAAAAAATCGAATTGTTTAAGAAGTTAGAATTCAAACAATTGTTGGCTGACATTGATCAATCAGCAAGCGTTGAAGATGCAATAGAAAAGACATTTGAAATTGAAACGTCTTTTGATAATATTGATTTTACTTTATTGAAAGAAGCGGCCATCCATTTCGAATTAGACGGTGGTAACTATTTGCGAAATAATATTTTGAAATTCTCTTTATTTACAGGTGAGAAACATATTGTAATTAATGCGGATGACATAAATAATTATGCCGAACTAGTTTCATGGTTAGAAAATCCGAATACGAAAAAAGTCGTATATGATGCTAAAAAAACATATGTAGCATCACATAGATTGGGAATTGATATTCAAAATATTTCTTTCGATATTATGTTGGCCAGTTATATAATTGATCCATCTCGTACGATTAGTGATGTTCAATCAGTTGTTTCATTGTACGGTCAAAGTTTTGTGAAAGACGATGTGAGTATATATGGAAAAGGTAAGAAATTTAAGGTACCTGAAGATGATGTTTTAAATCCATATGTTGCTTCTATTACTGATGCAATTTACTTTGCGAAACCAAATATGGATAAACAATTAGAAGAATACAATCAGGTAGAACTCTTAGCTGATTTAGAGCTACCGCTAGCTAAGATTTTAAGTGAAATGGAAGAAATTGGTATATTTACAGATGTTCATGATTTAGAAGAAATGGAAAAAGAAATTCAAGAAAAATTAGACGTCTTGATTCGAAATATCCATGATGCAGCTGGTGAAGATTTTAATATAAATTCTCCTAAGCAATTAGGTGTTGTATTGTTTGAGACATTACAATTACCTGTTATTAAAAAGACGAAAACAGGATATTCTACTGCTGTAGATGTCTTAGAGCAATTGCAAGGTGAACATCCTATCATTGATTATATTTTAGAATATCGTCAATTATCTAAGTTACAGTCTACTTATGTTGAAGGATTGCAAAAGGTAATTAGTGATGATCAACGTATCCATACACGTTTTAACCAAACTTTAGCGCAAACTGGACGTTTATCAAGTGTAGATCCTAATTTACAAAATATTCCGGTTAGACTTGAAGAAGGGCGTAAAATAAGAAAAGCCTTTAAACCAACTTCAAAAGATAGCGTTATATTATCAGCAGATTATTCTCAAATTGAATTGCGTGTATTAGCACACATTACACAAGATGAGAGTATGAAAGAAGCATTTATCAACGGCGATGATATTCATACAGCAACTGCTATGAAAGTATTTGGTGTAGAAGCTGATCAAGTCGATAGTTTAATGCGTCGTCAAGCAAAAGCGGTTAACTTTGGAATTGTTTATGGGATAAGTGATTATGGTTTAAGTCAAAGTTTAGGTATTACTCGTAAAAAAGCAAAAGCATTCATTGATGATTATTTAGCTAGTTTCCCAGGTGTAAAACAATATATGTCTGATATTGTAAAAGATGCCAAAGCTTTAGGTTATGTGGAAACATTGCTACATCGTCGACGCTATATTCCTGATATTACGAGTCGTAACTTTAATTTACGCGGCTTTGCTGAACGTACTGCTATGAATACGCCAATACAAGGCAGTGCTGCAGATATCATTAAACTGGCAATGGTTAAATTTGCACAAAAAATGAAAGAGACAACATATCAAGCTAAACTATTATTACAAGTACACGATGAATTAATTTTTGAAGTACCTAAGTCAGAAGTAGATTCATTTAGTGAATTTGTAGAAGAGATAATGGAAAATGCATTGCAATTAGATGTTCCATTAAAAGTAGACTCAAGTTATGGTGCAACTTGGTATGATGCAAAATAAAGTGAGGTTAATGGTATGCCCGAATTACCAGAAGTAGAACATGTAAAAAGAGGAATTGAACCCTACGTTATAAATCAAAAAATTGAACACGTTATATTTTCGGATAAAGTAATCGAAGGTAAAGCTCAAGGCAAGGAAACAATTATAAAAGGAATTGAATTAGATACTTTTAAAACTTTATCGGAAGGCTATATCATTACAAATGTAGAACGAAGAAGTAAATATATCGTTTTTCAGCTAGATAATAAACGAGAACAACGTACATTAATTAGTCATTTAGGTATGGCGGGCGGTTTTTTCATTGTAGATGAACTTGAAGATATTATGATACCTAATTATCGTAAGCATTGGCATGTTATTTTTGAGTTGTCAAATGACAAAAAGTTAATTTATTCAGATATACGTCGTTTTGGAGAAATTAGAAATGTTGCGTCTGTAGCATCTTATCCTTCATTTTTAGAAATAGCGCCTGAACCTTTTTCAAATGAAGCATTGACGTATTATTTAAATCGAATTCATCAACAGTCTAATAAGAATAAACCAATCAAACAAGTGATTTTGGATCATAAAGTAATCGCAGGTTGTGGAAATATTTACGCATGTGAAGCGTTGTTTCGTGCAGGTGTTTTACCAGATAAAAAAGTAAAAGACTTAACACACCAACAACAAGAAATGGTTTTTTATTATGTTAGAGAAGTACTAGAAGAAGGTATTAAATATGGCGGTACAAGTATTTCAGATTATCGTCATGCTGATGGAAAAACTGGTGAGATGCAATTGCATCTTAATGTATATAAGCAGCCGGTATGCAAAGTGTGTGGAAGTCAAATTGAAACAAAAATCATCGCGACAAGAAATAGTCATTATTGTCCAGTATGTCAAAAATAAAGAAAGAGTGAAATTATGCCGAAAGTTATTGGTCTAACAGGTGGAATCGCCTCAGGAAAATCAACAGTATCAGAACTCTTATCCGTATTCGGTTTTAAAGTAGTAGATGCTGATAAAGCAGCCAGGGAAGCTGTTAAAAAGGGGAGTAAAGGTTTAGCTCAAGTACGAGAAGTCTTTGGTGATGAAGCAATTGATGAAAATGGTGAGATGAATCGTCGTTATATGGGTGATCTAGTGTTTAATCATCCAGAAAAACGCTTAGAATTAAATGCTATCATACATCCTATCGTGCGAGATATTATGGAAGAAGAAAAGCAAGAATATTTAAAACAAGGATATAATGTAATCATGGATATTCCATTATTATTTGAAAATGAATTGGAAAATACAGTAGACGAAGTGTGGGTTGTATACACTTCTGAAAGTATACAAATGGATCGTTTAATGCAACGTAATAATTTGTCATTAGAAGATGCGAAAGCACGTGTCTATAGCCAAATTTCTATTGATAAAAAAAGCCGAATGGCCGATCATGTTATCGATAATTTAGGGGATAAACTTGAATTAAAACAAAACCTTGAGAGATTGTTAGAAGAAGAAGGTTATATTGAAAAGCCGAATTACGGAGAAGAAGATTAATATTACACTATAAATAAG
>ERZ1023263.271-NODE-271-length-13344-cov-17.835729_pt1 | contig 13344 bp, 12 predicted proteins | sample MGYA00380461_ERZ1023263 | MGnify/ENA primary metagenome ERZ1023263 (study PRJEB33173, sample SAMEA4830316) | metagenome | study: EMG produced TPA metagenomics assembly of the PRJEB25223 data set...
TAACTGTTAGGACTCAGGTTTTTTTATTTAAAGCAAACTATGGGACAGCAGTGGCACCATGCGCCTTTTTTATTTGCTGACTTCGCTTAAGCCACTTTGGCCGGAATGGTCACAGCGGTATTCGGTTTAAAACGCAGGCTGCATTGACCATTGACCGATTTATCCCCCAGTTTAATCTGGACAGTCTGACCGGCTGTTTTGCCGTTACAGGCATTGGCCATAGCCTGTTGACGGGCCTGATGCTGTGCCAGGCGCTGATCATACTGTTTCACCAGTTCGGCACGTTTGGCATCGGTTAAGGCACCCATCTGAGGACCATGCTGTTTAAACTGGCGTACATCGCCACGCATTGGACGATGTTCACGGCTGTGTTTAAGCTGCTGGCGTTCCGGCGTAAACACCAGGGAACAGGTCCCATTCACGGTTTTTTCACCGGCTTTGACCTGAACCACCTGTCCGGCAGCTTTGCCTTTACAGGCCGTTTTGATCTGCTGCATCATCTGGCGGCGTTCAGTACGCAGCTGCTGCCATTGTTCACGCTGTTCCGGGCTTAGGCGTGCATGTTTGCCGTGCATGGAGTGAGCCATACGACCTTCACGTTCCGGCGTTGCTGTACTATTGGTTGACTGACAGGCTGTCAGTGTCCCGACACTGAGTAAACCCACTGAAACAAGCGCAATTTTTGTCATCGTTTTCATGATTATTGTCTCCACACAGAACCGCGATACAGTTATCTTTAACTGCGACAAGAATAAATAATAAAGATGAAGAAACAATGGAGAGTTTTTTCAGACACTGTTCGCTACAATAGTGAAATAAAAGAAAAATTGAGATGAGTGTTTTGAAAATACGCCGGATTCCAATTGCCCTGCGCCTGTTTTTGACTGTGCTATTGACCGCGCTGGTCATTTCCACGGTCAGCCTGTGGGTGCTGCACTGGAATATGCAACGCAATTTCACCAAATACGTGGCCGGTGTCGAAATGCAGAAGCTGGATCATGTGATTCATAATCTGGCCGGTGTGTATGGCGTCTATCATGATTGGGGCAATGCCATTCAGGCACAAATCCTGCAAATTGAAGGGCAGGCCGGCCCGGAAGATTATGACCGCCTGTCGCGCTGGTGGTTGCGCCGTCAGTACGATATTGCCTTGCAGCAGCGTTATTTTGAAGAACATACCTTAATGAATGTGGCGCCAACGCTGGCTGAGCCCGATCCGCAGAAACGCCAGGCATCGCAGGAAGAACTGAAATGGCTGGAGCTTAATCTGCCTTCTGAATACCGTCCCTTTGAAGGCCTAAAATTTCCCTTAAGCGCGCAGCAGAATACCACTCGGGTCAATCAGGGCAGTGCCCAGAATCCGCGTCCGAATCAGTCACAATCTGATGGCAAAAAACAGTTTATCTCCATGCCGGACCGTTTGGGGCTCAGTTCGCGTCTGGCTTTATATGATGCCAAGCGCCAGTTTGTGGTGGGTGAGCCGGCAGAAGGACAAATGTCGTATCGTCCGATTTTAATGAACAATCAGGTGGTGGGTTATTTGGGCCTGAAACCGGTGCTGGATCAGGATGATGCACTCAGCATTAATTTCTTTAGCGAACAAAAGCGTTATCTGCTATTGATTTATGGCCTGTCTTTTATTGCCAGTTTACTGGTGGCCTGGTTATTGGCGACTTATTTTAAAAAGCCGATTCAGCGTTTGCTCAATGGAACACGTGAACTGACCAAAGGCAATTATCAGTATCAGGTCAAAGTCAACCGCAATGATGAGCTGGGTGATTTATCTAATGAGCTGAATCAGTTGGCTATTATTTTGGATCAACATGAAACCTCACGCCGTCAATGGGTGGCAGATACTTCGCATGAGCTTAAAACACCGTTGGCTGTGCTACAGGCTCAGATTGAAGCGATGCAAGATGGGATTCGTAAACCGACACCACAACATTTTGAGGCGATGTTAGGGCAAGTGACGAGCCTGAAAAAATTGACACAAGATTTGGCAGCATTGGCACAAGCAGATGCGCAGCAGTTGCAGTTTTATTTCACGCAAGTCAATCCGTGGGACGTGGTACAACAAGAGGTGTTGAACTTCCATCCTAAATTTGAACAAGCGGAATTAACAGTCACGCTTGAAGGTGAAGGCACATCGTTACAGCTTGATCTAGATCGTTTTAAACAGATTGTGGCAAACTTGCTGAGTAATAGTATTCGTTATACTGAAGTGGGTGGACAGATACATATTCATACCGAACAGACTGACAAGACTTGGACATTAATTGTCGATGACAGCCCGTTTGGATTGACCGATGAACAGTTGGCTAGGATTGGTGAGCGTTTCTATCGAGTGGATGATTCACGTACACGTGCAACGGGTGGTACAGGGCTTGGCTTAGCATTATCGATTAAAATTGCTCAAGGCTTAGGTGGAGAATTGAGTTTTGATCACTCTCCATTGGGTGGTTTGCGTTGCAAACTGACCTTTTCCAAACAAATGAAATCATAAGGAAATCGTTACATGAAACATATCATGCTGGTTGAAGATGAAGTCGAACTTGCAGAGTTGGTGCGAGATTATCTAGAAGCTGCTGGTTTTGAAGTCAGTATGTTTCATGATGGACAAGAAGCCTATAACAGCTTTTTGCAACGTAAACCGAGCCTGATGATTCTGGATCTGATGGTGCCGCGTATGGATGGTTTGACTATTTGCCGTAAAGTGCGTGAACAGTCAGACTTGCCGATTATTATGGTCACGGCACGTACTGAAGAAATTGACCGTGTGTTGGGCTTGAACATGGGCGCAGATGATTACATTTGTAAGCCATTTAGTCCGAAAGAACTGGTGGCCCGTGTGCAGGCAGTGCTGCGCCGTTTAGACCGTAAAGCAGAACCTGAAAGTAATGATTTATTCCGTATGGATAAGTCACAGCAACGTATTTGGTATCAGCAAAAAGCTTTGAATTTAACGCCAACCGAGTTCCGTTTACTGGAGTTGTTCTTGGAGCATGTGGGACAGGTGTATTCACGTGCGCAATTGCTCGATCATATCAATCCAGACAGTTTTGAAGTGGCGGATCGTGTTATTGACAGTCATATTAAAAATTTACGTCGTAAGATCTCTGATGCTGCGGAAACAGGCAACCGTCACGAATGGATTCAAGCCGTGTACGGTGTAGGCTACCGTTTTGAGTATCCTGAAGATTGATGTGCAGGATAAAAGACAAAGCGAATCTGAAAAGGTTCGCTTTTTATTTGTATGGCGTTTTAATTAGATAATAATGCATTTTTTAAAAGCTCAATCCGCTGTCTTTCTATCTTCTTGAGCTTCGCCACCACCAACTCATACGAATTTAGCACCAAATCTTTGATCAGTGCTTCATCTAAATCATCATCGGCATAGACTGAAACCCAGTGCTGTTTATTCATATGCCATGCTGCACGAATATAGGGATAAATATCCCGTAGCATTACGCCATGATCAGGTTGTACTTTTAAATTAATAGCAGCTTGCTCGTGCAGATAAAACTGCAACATAAACACTTTATCCATCACCTTAAACACATCGCCCCCCTCTCCAAATGGCTGAGTCACTGTGACTTCAGGCAATGTGAAAGCGGTCGATGAGGCAAGGGCGTGTAAAGTCATAGACTGTGAATAAACCAAAACAAAACTGTGGATAATGCTTAAATTATCCACAGTTTTTGTGTGAGATGTGAATAAATTAAGATGAACAACTCACCATTACTTCAGGTACATCACTCGGTAATGGTGCTAAATCTTCGGCCTGTTCAAGTTCAGGCTGTTTGGTGAAAGGTTGGCTGAGGAGCTTAAATAAGCGATCAACTTCTGAAAAATCACCGCCTTCAGCCCGCTCAATCGCCTTTTGCGCCATGTGGTTACGCAGGATATAGTGTGGATTGACTGTTGCCATTTCGGCATCGAGTTCAACCGTATCCTGATGTTCACGAATACTTTCATATTGTGCCAAGAATGCCTCAAACTGACGACGATCCAGACAATCATCTTTAATCGCTTCATAGGCTTGATGTTGCAGGCGAATAAAGCTTTGGGTGTAATCCAGTTGCTCCGACTGCAAAATTCTTAAGAAAGCCATGGCACAATCAAAGCTGTCTTTATGGAAACTTGGCAAGCCCATTTTTTGATTGAGCCCCAACTTATAATGCTCTAAAAAAGTTGGTTCATAGTGCTCCAAACATGCTGCTAAGTCTTGTTTCCACTGTTCTTTGTCATAGTTGGCAGGGCAGAGTGGCACGAGATTATTCAACCACGTCCACAAATTCCAATGCCCAATACTTGGCTGATTTTGATAGGTATAACGGCCTTGATAATCAGAATGGTTGTTGATCCAGTTCGGACGGAAACGCTCCATAAATCCATAAGGACCAAAGTCCAAAGTCGAGCCTGTAATATTCAGGTTATCGGTATTCATCACGCCATGCGCAAAACCGACCAGTTGCCATTTGGCAATCATCATGGCTGTGCGCTGAATGACTTTTGTGGCAAATGCCAAAATCGGTTGTTTTGCTTCTAGGCATTCAGGATAGTGCCATTCGATACATTTTTGCGTAAATTCAGCCAGTAAATCAGGCTGATATTGATTGATCCATTCAAAATGCCCAAGACGAATATGGCAGTCTGAGGTGCGCAAGAGCATGGCACCCAGTTCCAGCTTTTCACGCTGTACCCCTTGGGTCGATGAAGTAAAACCCAGCGCATTGCTGGATGCGATACCTAGACAATTTAAAGCATGCCCAGCTAGATACTCACGAATGGTGGAGCGCAGCACAGCACGACCATCGCCCATACGCGAATAGGGCGTTAAGCCAGCGCCTTTGAGATGCAGGTCGATGATTTGATGATTTTGATCGAGAATCTGCGCAATGAGTAAGCCACGACCATCACCGAGTTGACCCGCCCATTGACCAAACTGATGACCCGCATACACCATCGCCAAAGGTTCAAATTCAGCAAAGGTTTTTTGTCCGCTACAAATTTCCACCCACTGTGCTTTGTCCTCATCTGACCATTGTAGTTGATCAGCCAGTGCCGTATTAAAATGTCCAGCTTTCGCACCAGTTAAAGGTTTGGGCATTTGATGATGATAAAGACGGGAAGGGAGACTGTTGTAGCGAGAATTGAAGTGCATAATCGTTCAGGAAAACTTTGAATAATTGCACTATAGCAAAGATTGAGTATGAAAACTGTTGCTGAAAGATAGGGACCATGGCAATAAAAAACGCTCCAGAGCGGAGCGTTTTTAAGGTCGAAGATTTTATTGTGAAGCGGGTGCTTTCTTCAGGTTACGAAGTAACAAGTTTAAGGTTTCACGATGGTGAGAAAGACGTTGCTCAACCAATTGGAATTCAACTTTGAGTTTGTCATCCATTTGGTGAATTTTCTCAGCAACCGCTGCTTTTTTCACTTGAATCTCTTGCTCTTTGAGTTTTGCCCAATCATTCAAAGTTTGGGTAAATGCATCATATTCTTGTGCGACTTTGGTTTTCACATTGGCAATATCTTCATTGACATCGTGACCATACACTGCAAGGTCTTGTTCCGCATATTTAAACTTCATTGCCAATTCTGCTTTTTTGATATTAAAGCTTGGAATGCGGCGTAAGTTTTTAGCTAAACCCAGTTTAGAGCAGCTCCAGATGAGCCATTTGGTTGGATCATACTGCCACCATTTCACCCCATTACGATAGTCGTATTGGAAGATGTGATGGTAGTTGTGATAGCCCTCACCCCAAGTCGCAATCGCTAACACAAAGTTATCACGTGCGGTGTTCTCGTCGGTATATGGACGTTTGCCCCACATATGGCACAGTGAGTTAATAAAGAAAGTGACATGGTGACTGAGGATTAGACGCATTAAACCGCCCAGTAACAAGACCCCCCAGATATCGCCTACAGCCCAGCCAATCGGCAATAAAATACCTGCATGAACAGCAATGACTAAATGTACATAGTATTTATGCTGGAACATGACCAATTTGTCATTGAGTAAATCTGGTGCATTTTTATAGTTCGGTTCCGCTGCCGGATAGTCACGTAACATCCAGCCTAAATGGGCATACCAGAAACCATTTTTAATCGAGTAAGGGTCTTTCTCGACATCATCGACATGGCGGTGATGGGTACGGTGACCAGATGCCCAGAACAGGATACTGTTCTGTACAGCGAATGTTCCCATAATCATTAAAATGATTTTCAACGGTAAAGTGGCTTCATAGGCACGGTGTGCCCATAAACGGTGATAACCTGCTGTAATACCCAAGCTGCTAACGCCAAGTAAAACAAACATGCTGATCCAAGCGGCAAGGCTAAAATCATGGTGGTAAGCATATAACGGGATTGCAATGATTGCGACAATCGGCAAGAACACCAGAGCAAAAACGGCAACCCAGTTAATTGGGGCTTTGGGTAGGGGAGCATTCATCTCCAACAGTACTCCTGAAAGCTGGGGAGGTGTAAAGAAGTGCTTAATCCATTACTTTTTGTATGGAATAAGATTTGAGCATATTAGCATGCGCGCCTAAGCGTCACTAGCATTATTGTACAGATGTATTGTACTAAACAGTAACAGAATAAGATTGAAGCTTTATTGATTTTATCGAAGGCTGCGGCATGATAAAGATAAATCCTTGATCAATGCGAAATCAATCATATGAGATGCCGTAAAATTAGTTTAATTTTGCCGTATTTGATCGCGGCGGTTTTCATTACGGCCTGTCAAAGCACACCGCCGTCTTCCACAGCTTCCAAAGTCCAGGCACCGCAACGCGCAGTTAAAGCGCCAGCACCGGTCAAACGCAGCACAGATGGCTTGCAGGACATTCGCTGGGAAATTCAAACCATTCAGGGGAAAAAGGCACGCTATTTTCATGCCAGCCCATATTTAATGTTGAATTCCCGCTTTCAGAACCTGCAGGGCAATACCGGCTGCAATTCTATTTCCGGCCGCTATCAGCTGCAGATCAGTCAAGGCCGGTTAAGCCTGAACAGCCGCGCTACCCATGACAGTTGTGATCACGCGCTGGCGCAGGAAGCAGATTTAATGGATGCCTTGCAACGGGTCAAACGCTTTCAGCTGAAGGGCAAAACCTTGTATCTGCTGGATGAACGTGGACTGATGCTGATACAGGCCAGCCAACGTTAAATGTGAGTTCAATCAATATAAAATCAGCCGGTACGATGCAGGCTGATTGATCAGCTATGATTTGAAATATGCTGCATCATCAGTTTCGGGAAATCGGTAATTAAACCGTTAATGCCTAAATCTTTCAGCTGTTTGGCACGTTCGACTTCATTCACTGTCCAGACACTCACCCCCAGTTGTGCCTGCTGGGTGGCCTGAATCATGCGCGGTGTCGCCAGTTCATTCATCCAGCCAATCTGGCAGCAGCCGAAGTGAAGCGCCTGTTCAATCGCCTGTTCCTGAATATCTTCTTCAATCAGTAAACCGCGCTTAAAGGTCGATTGCTGTGCTTGTAGCGCTTGATGGATTTTCAGGTCAAAACTGGTAATTACGGCTGAATGTTCAAAGCCTTTGAGCTGCTGATGTAAAGCAAGTGTGAGCTGTTCGGCCTGTGCCTGGGTTTCTACCGCTTTAATTTCAACTTCAATATGTTCAAAGTTCTGGATAATGGCGAGGGTCTGGTTTAAATACGGGGTAATTTCAAAATTAGACCAGTTTTTCCAGCCATAGGCCTGATTATAATGATGTAGGTCTTGCGTGCTGCATTCATACAGCGGACGGTCCTGACCGGTGGTCCGAATGAGATGATCATCATGCATGATGACCAGTTGCTGGTCTTTTAGCTGACGTACGTCAAACTCGACGGCACGTACCCCTAAATCCTGAATATACTGAAAACCGCCCAGTGTATTTTCAGGAGCTTCTCCACGGGCACCACGATGTCCAATTATACGCATAACAGGCTCAGCGTTTGAGGAGGAGGTTTCATTGTGAGCCTTTAAGATGACCGGTATGTGACAGCGCTATTTTGCGCTGATCTTAAATTTATACAAGTCAGATCAGCGCATATTTTCATCAATTTTTTCTATGAAAATGACGGCTTTACTCAATCGTTTCGTTAATGTTTTTTTGCCACAGCACTTCAGCGCCGCCTTCACTACGTTGCAGTGTACGTGAGGCCACAAATAACCAGTCAGACAGCCGGTTTAGTAGTTGCAAAGATGGTGCCTGAATATTTTGATCACGGTTGTGTACGGTCATTAAGCTGCGTTCTGCACGGCGGCATACGGCACGAGCTTGATGTGCATAACTGCATGCCAATGTACCTGCAGGTAAAATAAATTCTTTGAGCATTGGCAGGCTTTCATTCATGCGGTCAATGTCTTGTTCTAAGTATTCAATCGCAAGCGGTTGTACGAGGTGGTAATTGGGGATACAGACTTCACCGCCTAAATCGAATAGCCAGTGTTGGATCAGGCTGAGCGATTTGTCCCAAGTGTTTTTGTCTTGAATGCTGCTATGTGTAATTTGTGAGCGCAATATGCCAATGCAGGCATTGAGTTCATCGACATCACCCAGTGCATGAATGCGTAAGTCGTCTTTGGCAACACGTGAGCCATCGCCCAGTCCTGTTGTACCTGAGTCGCCTGTGCGGGTGTAGATTTTGCTTAAACGGTGGCCCATGGTCGTTCCTTGTTTGAAAGTGAAAGTTGCGTTTATTTGGTCGTAGGAAATAAAAGTTGGCACAATAAAAAAGGATAATGTCGGTCATTACATTATCCATAAACTGCGCTGTTTTATATATTTTTTTGGAGCTAGGGATTAGTAACGTAAAGTTACCCCAGCAGAGGCAAGGCGGCCACCATTGATGTACCAATCTGTTGCAGATCTAGATACTTCGTGATAGTGATTATCCCAAAGATTTTGAATATTGGTAAAGACTTTTACATTTGGATTAATATTCCAAAAAGCATTGAAATCCATCGTCGCATAGCCAGAGATTGTGTCCGAATTTTTTACGTTTTGAGTGTTAGCCTTTGAACGAGCAATTGCTGAAATATTTAAACCGTAAACTTCATTTTCTAAACCTGTGCTGAATGTCAGCGTATTTTTAGGACGGTATACGAGTTCTAAACCAGTTGCTTTATTTTCAGTTTCTACATATGCGTATTGGGTTGAAATGAAATAATCATTTTGTTGCCACTTTAGACCTAATTCACCACCTTTAAATGTGGCTTTATCAAAGTTTAAGTTTTGATAAATAGGGAAAGTTGTTTCCCAATCACCATCACACGTTGCAATACATTGAGATGAAATTAAATTCTTAACTTCATTTTGGTACAATGAGAGATTGGTCGATAAGTGAGGAGTGATACTATAATCTGCTCCAATTTCATAAGAAATACTGGTCTCTGGCTTTAAGTCTGGGTTACCGCCCCATTGTGAGTACATTTCATTGAGTGTTGGTGCGCGGAATGCACTCCCAATATTTGCATAAACACTTGCTGTAGGAGTGATATGGTAACGAATCGCTGCTTGCCCAACGGTATGATCACCAAAACGCGCATTGTCTTCTAAACGTACACCCACTTGCGTATCAAATTGTTCATTTTTAAATTGGTGTTGCAGGTAGTAGCCTGTGCTATCAACACTCTGATCGCCTTTTAAAATTGTGTTGGTTTGATAATTTGCATCCGTATATGTTGCACCAACTAAAATATTTTGATTTGGCGTGAATTTCCATTTTAGGTTTAAATCAGCTTCATTATTCTCAGTATCGTAGCGCGAGCCATAAGCTGGTACATTTTGCTTATCTTGTGCATTTGAATAACGTGTATTTACGATTAAGTCAGGCAAAATATTGTAGGCAGCCTTTGCATTAATAACACGATTTTCAAATTGGCGTTGTGCTGTATTGGTAATATAGTTATTAGTGAAAATACTGGTTCCCTTATTTTCACTAATCGAAGCAGAAGCATCTATTGTATTTTCTTGATAAAAACCGACTTTGGCGTGGTAGCCCTTTTGGTCATAACTGGCTTTTTCATTTTTAGCTTGGCTTTCTAGAATGCGTGTGCCATCGCTTTCTAAGCGTTGACCACCGACTTGTGCATAAAAACCTTGATCAGTCACTAAATTGGCATTGGCGATCGTTTTATAAGTATTATTTTCCCCATAAATGCCTGTTAAATCTGCCCCAGTTTTTTCAGGTTTTTTTGAAATTAATTGGACAACACCGCCAATTGCATCACTGCCATATTGTACAGATGCTGGTCCTTTTAAGATTTCAACTTGTTGAACATCAGTTGTATCTAAAAATGCAGGATAGAGTGGACCAAGTTCATTTTGACTGTTTAAGCGCGCACCATCCTTAAGGACTAAAGTATGTACTGGTTTGGCACCGCGAAGTGAAATTTCAGAAATTTGTCCTAAGCCACCGCTTTGTTTTATATAAATCGATGGATCTCGTTGAATTACATCAGATATATTTAATAAGGGATTTTGTTCAATGGTCTTTTGATCAATTACAGTTAGACGTGCAGGAACATTCTTTAACTTTTCTTCAGAACGTGATGCAGTCACCACCAAAGTGTCTAAAGAGGCATTCACCACACGCTGATCTTGCGATTCTGCAGCAAAAACTGAAGTTGAAAAACCCATTGCAAGCGCAATTGCGCCCACTAAAGCAGTAGGCTGAAAAAGAGTAGACATGACTTTGCTCCATACATTCACCCCACGTGAATGATTGAGTTAAGGGCACAACAAGCAGGTCTCCGGACTTCAATGTGCCAAGCATCTTCTAATTTATGATTGCTTCGCTGTATATCCACCTTCCCATATTGTTCATACAGTGGTGTAAATCATAAGATTTAAATTGATATACGTTTCATGGTTACCGTTGCGGGGGCAGTGTTGGACTTTCACCAACTTCCCTAAAGCTCAAAGCTAGGACTCGTTGCATTTGCGCGAAGTATAAAGTCTGTATGCCATTTAAACAACGGAAATGCAGAATAATCCGCCTGAATTTCACTCAACCCCTTAAAATTGCATTACAATGATTCGCCCCAATATCTGATTTTGTTAGTGTGAACAGACAATTTAAAAGTCACGCACAGCAAGATCAGCAAAATGAAGATTGAAAATCAGGATTAGAGTCCAAAACGATGCGTACCCGTGCCAAAATTTGCGGAATCACGCGAATTCAAGATATAAACAGTGTTGTGCATGCGGGTGCAGATGCAATTGGCCTGGTGTTTTATCCACCAAGTCCGCGCAATGTGAGCATTGAACAAGCACAAGCCTTGTTGCAACACATTCCCGCTTATGTGCAAGTGGTCGGTTTATTTGTCAATGCAACAGCAGGTGAAATAGCCACTGTACTGAAACAAGTACCTTTGGATATTTTGCAATTTCATGGTGATGAAACACCATTGCAATGTCAGCAAATAGCACGGCAAGTTGGACGTCGCTGGTACAAAGCCATTCAGGTCAAACCCGATTTAAATGTGTTAGATGCAATAAAAAGCTATCAACAAGCAGGTGCAAGCGCAGTATTATTAGACGCGTGGCATCCTGAACTCAAAGGTGGAACAGGGCACAGTTTTGACTGGTCGAAATTCCCCAAACTCGATATTCCTTTAATTTTGGCGGGTGGTTTAAACCCTGAAAATATTGAAGATGCAATTCAGACGACTCAAGCCTATGCTGTTGATGTCAGTGGCGGAGTTGAGTCTGCAAAAGGTATTAAAGACCAACAACTCATAGAAAACTTCATGCAAGGAGTCCAACGTGGATCAGCAAAGTACAAATCACAATAACTCAGTGATTGACTATACCCAATTCCCAGATGCAAAAGGGCATTTTGGGATCCATGGCGGACGTTTTGTGTCAGAAACGCTGATGGCGGCTTTACAAGATTTAGAAAAATTGTATTTCCGCATGAAAGATGATCCGCAGTTTTTGGCAGAATTCGACCGCGATCTTGCCTACTATGTAGGTCGTCCTAGTCCTTTGTATTATGCTGAGCGATGGTCAAAAGAGTTGGGTGGTGCGCAAATTTACTTAAAACGTGAAGATTTGAACCATACTGGCTCACATAAAGTGAACAACACCATTGGTCAGGCACTGTTGGCAAAACTGTCTGGTAAAAAACGCATTATTGCCGAAACCGGTGCCGGTCAGCACGGTGTAGCAACCGCGACCATTGCCGCTCGTTTAGGCTTGGAGTGTGTGGTGTTTATGGGCGCAGAAGACGTGAAACGTCAGGCCATGAACGTGTATCGTATGCGCTTGCTTGGTGCAACTGTTGTACCTGTAGAAAGTGGCTCAAAAACCTTAAAAGATGCCATGAATGAGGCCATGCGTGACTGGGTCACCAATGTTGACTCTACATATTACGTGATTGGTACGGTCGCTGGCCCACACCCATATCCACAGCTGGTGCGTGATTTCCAGTCGATTATTGGTCGTGAAGCACGCCGACAAATTCAGGAACAAGCAGGTCGTTTACCCGATGCCTTGGTGGCTTGTGTCGGTGGTGGTTCCAATGCCATGGGCCTGTTCTATCCTTTCCTTAATGATCAGGATGTAAAAATGTATGGTGTTGAAGCGGCTGGTTTAGGGATTGAAACCGGAAAACACTCTGCGCCACTGAATGCGGGTCATGTAGGTGTTCTTCACGGTAACCGTACTTATCTGATGTCAGATGAACAAGGCCAAATTATTGAAACCCATTCTATTTCTGCCGGTCTGGATTATCCAGGTGTAGGGCCAGAGCACAGCTTCCTGAAAGATATGCACCGTGTTGATTACGTGCCAATCAATGACCAAGAAGCATTACAAGGCTTCCGTGATTTGACCAAGATCGAAGGGATTATCCCTGCGCTTGAAAGTTCACATGCGATGGCTTATGTGACCAAACTTGCGCCGACCATGTCGAAAGATCAAATCATTATTGCGACGGTTTCAGGTCGTGGTGATAAGGACTTGATGACCGTAGCGCGTATTGATGGTGTGGAAATGGTGGAGATGTAATTCCTTGAAGTCCTCTCCTTATAGGAGAGGGTTTGGGAGAGGTAAAATCTAAAATCGCATTCAAGCAATTGGGTGCGATTTTTTCTTGTTGTAATGAAAGTCCCCCACTTTTTAAAAGGAGGGGCGGGGCGAGGGGAGGATTATTTTAAAATCCAATTTTTGACACAAATTCAGGCAATCTTAATTCATCCAGATTTTTTCCTTAGTTTGGAAAAGCCCAAAGTAAGCAATAATGCCAGTCAGTTAAGCAAATTTTAGTAAAATGTAGTAAAAATGAGTGTATGTAAATACGCTCATTTTTTTATGTCTTTATC
>ERZ1023263.288-NODE-288-length-12733-cov-467.380265_pt1 | contig 12733 bp, 10 predicted proteins | sample MGYA00380461_ERZ1023263 | MGnify/ENA primary metagenome ERZ1023263 (study PRJEB33173, sample SAMEA4830316) | metagenome | study: EMG produced TPA metagenomics assembly of the PRJEB25223 data set...
GTTCCACACGCATGTTGTTTTTTCATTTCTACTATATCATTTATTCCATATTTTGACGCCATTAAATATGACCTCCATGTATTATAAACTACTAAACACCGTTTTCACTATGATTAAAAGGTGTCATTATTGGTTGTGGTGTCTTGATACCTTCTTGTAAAAACATTTTTTGTACTTCTTTGCGAATAATTCGAGCTCCAGCAAATCCTTCACCTGGAATTGTTTCTGCAGATATTCTCAATATTACTCTTGTATCTTCAATAGCATCAATACCAATAACAACCGGATCACTAACAAATAAGTAATATTTACTACGTAAAGAAGTAAATAGTTTGTTTAGTTTTTTATCAACATTATCAATGTTTTCTTCGACAGACACTGGAATTTTAACGATAGCTGTACCATTTGTAATTGAGTAGTTCGTTATTTCACCCATACTACTATTTGGTAAAATTGTTAATTCTCCTGAAATTGTATTGATTCGTGTTGAACGAAGTCCTATTGATTTAACCGTTCCCTCTGCCACAGTCGTACCACCATTGTTTATTTTAACATAATCACCTACATCAAATTGACTTTCAAATATAATGAAAAATCCAGTAATAACGTCTTTAACAATGGTTTGAGCACCAAAACCTACTGCTAAACCTACGACACCAGCACTTGCAATAACACCTTCAACACTAATGCCAAATTTACTTAAAATCGTCGTAATAACTATAAACCAAACGATATACTTCACTACATTTTGAACAAGAGATATTAAAGTTTTAGAGCGCTTTTTGTTACTCTTTTTACTCTTATTTTGAATCTTAAATCCCTGTTCAATCATTTTATTCAGTATTTTAATAACTATGAGGGCTACGATAATATAAATAACAATCATAGCGATTTTAGTTGCAATGTTTTCATATGTTTCTATTTTTGTTAATGGCTCAAATAGAGATGAAATAATATTCATGACTTGATTCATGATAAGCGTTACTCCCTTCTATATGATATATCAATATTGTATTCATATTTTTATATACTTCCAACCTACGAAAGTCTCAATATATCTAGAATCAAATGTTCACTGATTACAATTTATTTACACTTGCACAAAGAGTTATTATATAAAATTGTGTAACTATTTACCATACCTACGATTTAATTGTTCAATTATTCTTAGAAAATCTTCTTGTGAATCAAACTCAAATGAGATTTTACCAACCGATTTTTTTATTGATATATCTACTTTGGTACCATACTGTTCTCGCAACTGTCGTTCTTGTTGCTTTATAAATTTAGGCTTAGTTATATCTACTTTGTCTGTTTCCGACTTTGACGAAACATTTTTTAATTCATTAACATGGTTTTCTAAATATCTAACACTCCACTTTTCTTTAACAACCCGTTTCGCTAACCTAAGCATTTGTTGTTCATCTTTAATTGCCAATAACGTTCGTCCATGTGCACTTGTCAGTCGCCCATCTTTTACCATGTCAGCAATCTTTTTCGGCAAATGTAATAACCTCAACATATTCGCTATATACGGGCGCGACTTACTCAATCGCTTCGCTACTTCTTGTTGTGTAATTTTCAAATCTGTCATCAAACGTTGATAACTTTCAGCTTCTTCAATCGCATTTAAGTCTTCTCGTTGTAAATTTTCGATGACCGCCAGTTCCATCATATCTTCATCTGTTAAATCTTTGATAATCGCTGATACGTATTTTAGACCAGCAATTTTCGAAGCTCTAAACCTTCTTTCACCAACTACAATGTAATAACCTTGAACTGTTTTTCTAAGCACAATTGGTTGCAAAATTCCATATTGCTTAATTGAATCTGCCAAATCATTTAAATGATTTTCATCGAAAGTTTTTCGGGGCTGATACGGATTCGGTTTGATATCCGATATATCTATTTGCTTAATTTGTTCATCTTTTGTTTTAGTAATACGTTGATCTTCACTTTTTGACAATTCACTCACATCACTTTTTATTTGATAACAACAGTTAAATATATTTTATGTATTCTAAATGAGTCAGACAACCATTAACCACACTTTATTTAAAAAATAATTCATTTTTCAACTTCAAGATACCAATTACAATTTCACAAACAAATTAACTTTTAAATCAAAATTTTCTGAATAATTGTTGACAAATCTTTTTTTACTCTGTAAGCTAATTAATATCTTATAACAGTTTAATGAAACGTAAACACAATAAAGAGGAAAGTAAAACACACCCTGCTTATACAGAGAGTCTTTAGTAGCTGAGAGAAGATTTTGAAAGCGTGTTTGAAAATGGCCTTGGAGTGTTGATGCCAATATGAGGTGTCTACGGGTTCGCCCGTTATAGCGATACAGTATTAACATTGATGTTAAATGGCGTACTGGATTCTTTACGCACGATTTTTTGTTAATAAGTATGGGATAGCACATTACTATATCCTTACTTACTGACTTTAATTGTGATAATTGTTCAGTAAGCATATTTACTTTTAATGCGTACTGAATAAGGTTATTTCAGCGATGGAATAACAAATAAAGGTGGTACCGCGAAACATAAGCTTTCGTCCTTTTTATCCGATTCATTCGGGTACGAAGGACGGAAGCTTTTTTTATTTTTTCTTATAGGAGGGTCTTAATATGAAGGATACACAGTTAGCCCAAATCACATTAACCGATGATTCAACCGGTGCTATAGCGAATCCAATCCATTTATCTACTGCCTACAAGCATCCAAAACTAGGACAATCGACAGGTTTTGATTATACACGTACTAAAAATCCTACACGCTCAACATTTGAAACCTGTTTTGCCAAACTCGAACATGGTATTGCATCATTCGCTACATCAAGTGGAATGTCAGCCATTCAATTAATATGTAATTTATTTAAACCACACGATGAAATTTTAGTTTCATTCGATTTATACGGCGGCACATTTAGATTATTTGAATTTTATGAGCAACAATACAATATCAAATTTAAGTACGTTGATTTTACAGATTATGAACAAGTTGAAAAAGAAATCACTGATAAAACAGTTGCATTATTCATTGAACCAATATCTAACCCACAAATGATTGCTATTGATGTAAAGCCGTACTATCAACTTTGTAAAGCTAAAGGCTTATTGTCAATTATCGACAATACATTTTTAACACCTTATCTTTCAACACCATTAGCAGAAGGTGCTGATATAGTCTTACATTCAGCTACGAAATATATTGGTGGACATAATGATGTACTAGCAGGTGTCGTAACCGTCAAAGGTGAATCACTCGCGCAACAGTTGTTTGATTTTCACAACATGACTGGCGCAACACTTTCACCAATAGATAGTTATTTGTTGTTACGTGGACTTAAAACTTTGCATTTACGCATTGAGCGTGCGCAATCAAACGCTAGAAAACTTGCTAAAAAATGTCAGTCACTTCAAGCAATTGACGAAGTACTATATAGCGGGCAAACTGGCATGCTTAGTTTAAGACTTAACAAGGCCTATAGCGTCGCTAAATTATTAGAAAATTTAGACATTTGCATTTTTGCAGAAAGTTTAGGAGGTACTGAAACATTAGTGACCTTCCCTTACACCCAAACACATGTTGATATGCCAGATGCTGAAAAAGATAAACGTGGCATTGATGAGTATTTAATCCGCTTATCACTAGGTGTTGAAAATTATGAAGACATCGAACGCGATATCATCCAAGCATTAGATAAAGCTCAGATTGGAGAGATTGTATGACACTTTCAAAAGAGACAGAAGTGATATTCGATTGGCGTAGAGGTGTGGAATATCATTCAGCTAACCCACCACTCTATGATTCTTCAACATTCCATCAAACAAGTCTTGGTGGCGATGTTAAATATGATTATGCACGAAGTGGCAACCCTAACCGTGAACTTTTAGAAGAGAAGTTAGCACGATTAGAACAGGGGAAATTCGCTTTTGCTTTTGCATCAGGTATTGCTGCGATTTCAGCAGTACTTTTGACTTTCAAATCTGGTGATCATGTCATCTTACCCGATGATGTATATGGCGGTACTTTTCGCCTCACTGAGCAAATTTTGAATCGATTTAATATTGAATTTACAACCGTAGATACTACCAAGCTCGAACAAATCGAGGGTGCCATTCAATCAAACACAAAATTAATTTATATCGAAACACCATCGAATCCCTGTTTTAAAATTACTGATATCAAAGCTGTTTCTAAAATAGCCGAAAAGCATGAACTACTGGTAGCTGTGGACAATACATTTATGACACCGTTAGGTCAATCACCTTTATTACTTGGCGCTGATATCGTCATTCATAGTGCTACAAAATTTTTAAGTGGACATAGCGATTTAATTGCTGGTGCTGTCATTACTAATAATGAGGCAATTAGTGAAGCTCTTTATTTAATACAAAATGGTACAGGCAATATGTTATCTGCTCAAGATAGCTGGACACTTGCTAAACATTTAAAAACATTTCCAATCAGATTTAAACAATCTGTCGAAAACGCTCAAAAAATCGTGTCATTTTTAATAAAGCAAGATGAAATTTCAGAAGTTTATTATCCGGGACTTACTGCATCTCATTTAGAACAAGCTAAAAATGGCGGTGCCGTTATTGGCTTACGTTTAGCTGATGAGTCTAAAGCACAACAATTTGTAGATGCACTGACATTACCACTCGTTTCAGTGAGTCTAGGTGGTGTGGAAACAATACTTTCGCACCCAGCAACAATGTCTCACGCAACACTACCTGAAGTAGTGAGACAAGAACGTGGTATCACTTTCGGTCTATTCCGATTAAGTGTTGGTCTCGAAGATCCTGATGAACTCATTGCAGACATCAAATACGCATTAAAGGAGGCATTCAATGAGTCAATTCCTCACACAATTGAAAGATAATGTTTTAGTAGCTGATGGCGCTATTGGAACTATTTTATACTCTGAAGGATTAGACACCTGTCCAGAAGCATATAATCTTAGCCATCCAGATAAAGTTGAACGCATCCATCGTTCATATATTGAAGCCGGTGCTGATGTCATTCAAACCAATACTTATGGTGCAAATTTTGAAAAGTTAAAACGATTCGGTCTTGAAGATAAAGTTAAAGCAATACATCAAGCCGCCGTTCGCATCGCAAAAAAAGCAGCAAATAAAGATACGTATATATTAGGCACAGTTGGTGGGTTTAGAGGTATCAAACAAGAGGATATCAGCTTACAAACTATTCTTTATCATACTGAAATTCAAATAGACACCTTAATTGAAGAAGGCGTTGACGCGCTACTTTTCGAAACGTATTACGACCTAGAAGAGTTAACAAATGTCATTTCACGAACGAGAAAGAAATACGACATTCCAATCATTGCTCAATTAACCGCTTCAAACACAAATTACTTAGTTAATGGTCAGGCAATCAATGAAGGATTAAAACAACTCGTTCAATGTGGTGCAAACATCGTGGGACTCAATTGTCATCATGGCCCGCACCATATGCAAGAGTCTTTCACACATATTGAATTACCAGAGCACGCATTCTTATCTTGTTATCCAAATGCCAGCTTATTAGATATTGAAAATAGTGAATTTAAGTATAGTGACAATGCACAATATTTCGGTCAAGTTGCTCAAAATCTAATTCGCGAAGGTGTTCGTTTAATTGGTGGTTGCTGTGGTACAACGCCAGAGCACATCAAATTTATTAAAGAATCTATTCAGACACTTAAACCTGTTAATGACAAAAAAGTGATTCCGATACCAAAGAAAGCACTTTTCAATCCATCTCAAAATAAAGTTAGACAATCATTAACATCTAAGGTTCAAGAACGTCCAACCGTTATTATCGAATTGGATACACCGAAACATTTAGACACGGATAGATTTTTTGAAAATATCGCTAAACTTGATAAAGCTAATGTAGATGCGGTAACACTCGCAGATAATTCATTGGCAACTGTCAGAATTAGCAATATTGCTGCTGCTAGCTTAATTAAGCAATATTACAATATTGAACCACTCGTACATATTACATGTCGAGACCGAAACTTAATCGGCTTGCAGTCCCATTTACTTGGATTATCGCTCATTGGCGTTAACGAAATATTAGCCATAACTGGTGATCCTTCAAAAGTTGGTCACTTACCAGGTGCAACCAATGTCTATGATGTTAATTCTAAAGGATTAACTGAACTCGCTCTAAGATTTAATCAAGGTATTAACACTGACGGTGATGCGCTGAAGAAACGTACACACTTCAACATCGCTGGCGCCTTTAACCCTAATGTTCGTAAATTAGATGGTGCCGTAAAACGACTAGAGAAAAAGATAGAAAGCGGAATGTCTTATTTTATAACACAACCCGTGTACAGCAAAGAGAAAATCATTGAAATTTACCATGCCACTAAGCACTTGAACAAACCATTTTTCATAGGCATTATGCCTATCGCAAGTTACAAAAACGCACTCTTTTTGCATAATGAAGTGCCAGGAATCAAGATGTCAGATGAAATTTTACAACAATTTGAAGCAGTTAAAGATGATAAAGCCAAAACACGAGAACTAAGTCTTAAGCTTTCAAAGGATTTAATCGATACTGTTCATGAATATTTTAATGGTTTATACATTATCACACCGTTTCAAAATGTCGAAGATTCATTAGAACTTGCAGCATACTCAAAATCTATTACTGCTCACAAGGAGGCAATATTATGACAACAATTAAAACATCAAACTTAGGATTCCCAAGATTAGGTAGAAAAAGAGAATGGAAAAAAGCCATCGAAAGTTATTGGGCAAAGAAGATTTCTAAAGAAGAATTAGATCAAACATTAACTGATCTACATAAAGAAAATTTATTATTACAAAAGTACTATCACTTAGATAGCATCCCTGTTGGTGATTTCTCTTTATATGACCATATTTTAGATACGTCATTATTATTCAACATCATCCCTGAACGTTTCCAAGGAAGAACTATTGATGATGATTTATTATTTGATATTGCTCGCGGTAATAAAGACCATGTTGCAAGTGCACTTATAAAATGGTTTAACACTAACTATCATTACATCGTACCTGAATGGGACAATGTTGAGCCTAAAGTGAGTCGCAATGTATTATTAGATCGCTTTAAATATGCCCAATCTTTAAACGTTAACGCTCACCCTGTCATTGTTGGTCCGATTACTTTTGTTAAATTATCAAAAGGCGGTCATCAAACTTTTGAAGAAAAAGTTAAAACGTTATTACCACTTTATAAAGAAGTGTTTGAATCATTAATTGATGCAGGTGCTGAGTACATTCAAGTTGATGAGCCAATCTTAGTTACAGACGACAGCGAAAGCTATGAAAATATTACACGTGAAGCTTATGACTATTTCGAAAAAGCTGGTATTGCTAAAAAGTTAGTGATTCAAACATACTTCGAACGTGCACATCTTAAATTCTTAAGTTCTTTACCTGTTGGTGGTTTAGGTTTAGACTTTGTCCATGATAATGGCTATAACCTCAAACAAATTGAAGCAGGAGATTTTGATAAATCAAAAACATTATACGCTGGAATTATTGATGGTCGTAATGTATGGGCAAGTGACATTGAAGCTAAAAAAGTCTTAATCGATAAATTGTTAACACACACTAATGAGCTTGTCATTCAACCATCATCTTCATTATTACATGTTCCAGTATCTTTAGATGATGAAACATTAGATACAAGTGTTGGCGAAGGCTTAAGCTTTGCAACTGAAAAATTAGACGAATTAGATGCATTGCGTCGCCTATTTAATCAAAACGATAGTGTTAAATATGATAAATTAAAAGCACGTTATGAGCGTTTCCAAAATCAATCATTCAAAAACTTAGATTATGATTTCGAAAGCGTGCGTACTTCAAGACAATCACCATTCGCGCAACGTATTGAACAACAACAAAAACGTTTGAACTTACCGGATTTACCAACAACAACTATTGGATCATTCCCACAAAGCCGAGAAGTTCGAAAATACCGTGCAGATTGGAAGAACAAACGCATTACAGACGAAGCATATGAAACATTCTTAAAAAATGAAATTGCTCGATGGATTAAAATTCAAGAAGACATCGGCTTAGATGTATTAGTTCACGGTGAATTTGAACGTAATGACATGGTTGAATTCTTCGGAGAAAAATTACAAGGTTTCTTAGTAACTAAATTCGGTTGGGTGCAATCATATGGTTCACGTGCCGTAAAACCACCAATCATTTATGGTGATGTAAAATGGACAGCGCCTTTAACTGTTGATGAAACAGTTTATGCACAAAGCTTAACAGATAAACCAGTTAAAGGTATGTTAACTGGACCTGTAACAATTCTAAACTGGTCATTTGAACGTGTTGATTTACCACGTAAAGTCGTTCAAGATCAAATTGCTTTAGCAATCAACGAAGAAGTATTAGCACTTGAAGCTGCAGGAATCAAAGTTATCCAAGTTGACGAACCTGCATTACGTGAAGGCTTACCATTACGCTCTGAATATCACGAACAATATCTTAAAGATGCTGTTTTATCATTTAAACTTGCAACGTCTTCAGTTCGTGATGAAACTCAAATCCATACACATATGTGTTATTCTCAATTCGGTCAAATCATTCATGCTATTCATGACTTAGATGCTGATGTTATTTCAATTGAAACATCTCGTAGCCATGGTGATTTAATTAAAGACTTTGAAGATATTAATTATGATTTAGGTATTGGTCTAGGTGTATATGATATTCATAGTCCACGTATTCCAACAAAAGAAGAAATTACTACAGCAATCAATCGTTCACTACAACAAATCGACCGCTCATTATTCTGGGTAAACCCTGACTGTGGTTTGAAAACGCGAAAAGAAGAAGAAGTTAAAGATGCATTGACTGTGCTTGTGAATGCTGTTAAAGCTAAACGCCAAGAATAATCGCAGCATTTATCATATAATAAACTAAAAACGGGTGATTTTATGACACAATATCCTTTATGGCAACAATTAAATACTTTAAAACAAGCAATTTGGGTTGATTTAACGCATACATTTGATCCGGAAATACCACGTTTTAGTGAGTTTGAAAAAGGTGAAGTTTCAACTTTATTCACGGTTAAAGATCATGGTTTCTATGTGCAACGTTGGAATATTGTAACGCAATATGGTACTCACATTGATGCACCAATTCACTTTGTCGAAAATAAACGTTATTTAGAAGACATTGATTTAAAAGAATTGGTATTGCCGTTAATTGTATTAGACTTTTCAACAGAAGTAGCGAACAACAATGATTTCATCGTAACACGTGCGCATATAGAAGCATGGGAAAAAGAGCATGGTACTATTGAACCTGGCACTTTTGTTGCACTTCGTACCGATTGGTCAAAACGTTGGCCTAATATTGAAAAGTTTGAAAACAAAGATGCGAACGGACAACAACATGCACCGGGTTGGGGATTAGATGCTTTGAAGTACTTAATTGAAGAACGTCGTGTTGAAGCTGTTGGTCATGAAACATTCGATACCGATGCATCTGTGGACGTTGTAAAAAATGGTGATTTAGTTGGCGAACGTTATATTCTTGGTCAGGATAAATACCAAGTCGAGTTATTAACTAATTTAGATCAATTACCAACTCGTGGCGCCATCATTTACGCTATCAGCCCTAAACCAAAAGATGCACCTGGGTTCCCTGTTAGAGCATTTGCAATTAAACCATCAAATGACTAATATTACCCAATAAATCCATAAACAAATAAAAACAGGTTATGCCAACATGTAATTAATACTGTTGTGATAACCTGTTTTCTTATTATTTATACTTTGATACAACTGCAGCGATAGCTTGACCGCCACCAATACACAATGATGTTAAACCAGTTTCAACTTCATCATTCAGTTGATGCAATAATGTCACTAAAACTCTAGCACCAGATGCACCAATAGGATGTCCTAATGCAATAGCGCCACCTTTAACATTCACCTTTTCAGGAGGTAATTTTAATTCACGATCAACAGCTAATGATTGTGCTGCAAATGCTTCATTTAATTCAAATACATCAATATCGCTTAATTCTTTTTTACTACGTTTCAAAGCCTTTTCTACAGCGCCAACTGGTGCAATACCCATAATAGAAGGATCTACACCATGACTTCCAAAGCCATCAAGCACTGCCAATGGTTCGATATTTAATTCTTTAGCTTTGTCTTCTGACATGACTAACATCATCGCAGCACCATCATTGATTCCTGATGCATTACCTGCTGTAACTGTACCGTCTTTTTTGAAAGCTGGTCTTAATCGACTTAATTTTTCGACTGATACATTTTCACGTACACCTTCATCCTTAGTGACTACGATTGGTTCACCTTTACGTTGAGGAATCGATACTGGAACTATTTCACTATCAAATTCACCATTTTGCTGTGCACGTACTGCTTTTTGTTGTGAGTTTACAGCAAATGTATCTTGTTCTTCTCTTGAAATACCATATTGCTCTACTAAATTTTCAGCAGTAATACCCATATGATATTGATTAAATACATCTGTTAAACCATCATATACCATGCTATCAACCATTGATTGATGTCCCATTTTAAAACCAAAGCGACTGTTGTTGACAAGCATTGGTGATTGAGACATATTCTCCATACCGCCAGCTAGCACGATGTCATTTTCACCAGTCACAATAGATTGATATGCTAATTGAATCGACTTTAACCCAGAACCACATACTTTATTCACTGTAAATGCAGGTACTGTTTCTGGCAAGCCACCTTTCATAGCAGCAATTCGTGCTGGATTTTGTCCTTGTCCTGCTTGTAGTACGTTACCGATGATAACTTCATCAATCTCACTTGGATTCAAACCCGTCTCTTTAATAATATGTTCTATTAAAGTCGCACCTAAATCATAGGCTGGCACGTCTTTAAACGCACCTCCAAAAACGCCAATAGGTGTCCTGTATGCTGCTGCTAATACGACTCTCGTCATGTCATATTCATCTCCTTATGATATATACAATTTTATTACTAATACGTCTAATGAACCAATACGCCACTAACATCCAATTTATGAAACCAATTGCTACGTATGTTACATTTTCATTCTTGTTATGTATTTAACAAATCATATTATACAATGATGTAATTTGTTTGGGCAATCGGAAACGTAAACGGTTTCACTTTAACATTTCACACTCTTAAATATGCTCTATCATCCTCATCTATAGTACAAAATTATGCTTTGATTTACCACAAATTATCATTAATCATTTCGCGTAATGACTCTAATTAAATGCTATCTATCATTGCATCGCTATTCACAGCTGGTTTCACCATCAATTTCTCATCAATTTTTTATTACCATGACGTCTCCAGTCAAATATTAAATCGCTGATGATTGTTAATTCCGCAATTACCTTGCAGTCACCTCTCCTTCCACTTCATCGCCAAATCTGCCCCTATTCACTAGAAAAAATAAATAGTATACTTAGTAAATTAATTACACATCTTAAAGGAGTTAAAATTTTATGGTTAATGCATTAACACCAAAACATTTAGCTGAAAAGCGTGCAGGATTCCATGAGTTGTTCTTTGATTTAATTTTCGTCTATGCCATTCAAAAAATTGCACATGTGATTTTAACAACACAAAATGGTTCCATTTCAACTGATTTATTTTTCAAATACATCGTCATGAGTTTGTTCTTATGGTTAATGTGGTCTCATCAAACATTTTTTACAAATCGATTTGGTCAAGTTACATTCAAAGACGTCTCGTTTATGATGTTTAATATGTTCATCATGGTCTTCCTATCTAACAGCCTATATCCGGACTTTGAAAAGACATTCTTCCCATTCTTCTTATGCGTGGCAATTATGTATTTAAGTATCGGATTACAGTATTTATTACATATACGTACAGGGTTAGATTATGGCGATAAGCGTACATGTCAAGCTTTTGCGAGCGTAGCCTTTGTGATTTCATTTTTATCATTTCTATCATTAGTACTACCACAAAGTATCCATTACATCCCTGGATTTTTAGGCGTATTCATTGCAGCGACAGGGCTTATTCCATTTCAGAAATATCTTGTATTATCACCTGTTAATATGATGCATTTAGTAGAACGTTTTTCGTTACTAACAATTATTATCTTTGGCGAGGTACTGGTTGGTTTAGCTTCGTCATCATTTAGCATTGATCATTTTAGTTACATTTATATATTCCAATTTATGATTTTAATTAGTCTTTTCGGTGTATATTGGATCATTACTGAAAATTACATTAATCATAAATTAACATCTATCGGTTTCCGTTTATCGTATACGCATCTATTAATCAATATCGCTTTAGGTGTGATTAATGCTGCAATTGTTTTTAGTAATAACAATAAACTAAATGACTTGTTTGAAATTAATATGATGTATATCAGTGTTTTAATATTCTATATTGGATTATGGTTAATCACGCCTTATTTCCATAATGAACTGACAAACGCGAAGTATATTTCATATTCACTAGGTATACTCGTTATGTCTTATATTGTCAGCCTTTTATTTAAAGGTCACGACCATGTAATGATTATCTCAGTATCAGTTGCAACCTTCTGCATCATGCTGATTTATTTTAAAAATCAACGTCTACGTAATAAACATGAATAAATAGTATTTACCTCGGTCAAAGTATTTGAACTGAATCCAAAAGTGTCGAACTTCACATTATACTTTTG
>ERZ1023263.289-NODE-289-length-12721-cov-8.305306_pt1 | contig 12721 bp, 9 predicted proteins | sample MGYA00380461_ERZ1023263 | MGnify/ENA primary metagenome ERZ1023263 (study PRJEB33173, sample SAMEA4830316) | metagenome | study: EMG produced TPA metagenomics assembly of the PRJEB25223 data set...
AGGAATAAAGAGTGAACTATCTGTCAACCATGCTTGAGCCGCTGCATATTTTTCATAACGGACATTCAAGTCGCTTGTCTCTCTGGCAGCTTCATCAACTAATTTATCGTATTCTTTCAAACCAACTTGAACTACTGAAGGGCTATTTGGATTATCAAATCCTAAATATGTTTTTGTAGTTTCACTGCTAGTTGTTTTTAAAATATCCAGGTAAGTAGATGGGTCTTGATAGTCTGGACCCCATGAAACTCCTCCTGATACATCCCAATCCTCAGATGAAGCATTGGCAGCATAGTAAGTAATATTAAGGAATTCATCACTTGTCATTTGTTGAATATCAACAACGACATTTTCAACACCAAGAACTGTTTCTACAGATTGTTTAAAGGACTGAATACGAGATATGTAGTTTTTTGATGCTTGGTCTACTGGAACGTCCAGATGAATAGGAAACTGAACGCCGTCTGCTTCTAAAGCTTTCTTAGCTTTCGCAAACTCTGCCTTGGCCTTGTCAGCATTGAATAAACCATCCTGCCCATCAGCTAAATTCACACCTTTCCACTCATCACCATAAGCAGGAAGTTGAGCAGCGACTAAATCACCAAAGGTCTTCTCACCAGCTGAAACAAAGTCTGGTTTTACAAATAAATTACGAACTGCTAAAGCTGCTCCATCTTTACCATTGATTTGAGCTGAGTAAGCTGAGCGATCAAGAGCAAAATTCAAGGCTTGACGGAAATCTTTGTTAAGCAATGCCTTCTTAGTAGCTACTTTCTCTGAATCTGTAGTTTTAGAAGTATAGTTGTAACTTTGGCGATCAATATTCACACCCAGACCAGCAATCCCAGAGCCTGATTGTGTGTAATAGATATTGTCCTTGTATTCTTCTGCAACCTTAGAATAGTTGGAGCTGGTAGGGTAAAGACGGGCATAACTATAAGCTCCACTAGTGAAGTTACGCTCTAGCGACTCCTGATCTGATCCATCATAGTAAGCTAGATTGATAGTATCTAGGTGGACATTTTCTTTATCCCAATATTGCTCATTTTTTACAAACTCTACAGAAGATTTTGCAGTCAACCCTTTCAACAAGAATGGACCATTATAAAGCAAGGATGTCGGATCTGTTGGTTTAGCAAAATCGCTTCCTTTTGATGTTTCGAATTCTTCATTCAGAGGCCAGAAAATAGAATAGGTCAACTTAGAGTTCCAGAACGGTTCAGGCTGGTTCAAAGTGTATTGTAACGTATAATCATCAACCGCCTTGACACCAACTGTTGAAAAATCTGTTGAAGTTCCTGATAGATAATCTGCCAAGCCTTTAACCGAATTTTCAGCTAAATACATAGCTTCTGATTTTTTATCTGCTGCGTGTTTTAAACCGTTCACGAAATCTTTAGCCGTCACCTCTGCATATTCTTCTCCATCAGAGGTAAACCATTTAACCCCTTTACGAATCTTATAAGTGTAGGTCAAACCATCCTTAGAGACTTCCCAATCCTCTGCAACTGCAGGAGCAAGATTACCGTAATTATCGTTAGTGAATAAACCATCAATCCCATTTGAAGTCACTACTGTTGTACTATTTTTACTTGAAATCAGGTAGTCCAAGGTTTCTGGGTCTGCTGTATAAACATAGCCATAAGCTTTAGGGGCTGATGAATCAGATGATTTTGAAGAACTGCATGCTGCAAGTACACCTGCTGCTAATAAAACAAGACCTGCTGTAGCAAATACACGATTTTTTTTCATTTTCTACTCCTCTGTTTATGTGAATTATAGATTGACAACCATTATATCACATTATCCATTAAAAATCAAACAAATTTTCAGAATATTTAGGCTTGTTGGCACAAATTTTTCATTTTTTTTTGAATATATGATTCAAATTGTCGTTCGAAGTGTCAAAGACTACAGTGAAAATAGGAAATTTGACGCAGAAACTTTGGAGTTTAGGAAGACATACAGTAAAATGAAATACGGACGGAACAATGTGATTTTGGAATTCAAATTAAATTATAACAATATTGTAGAAGTATCATTCTAGTATTCAAGATTCAGTTTACTATGTCTTTTCACACCAACCTTATTCCGAATTCAATTACTTTTGTGATTTACATATATAGATTAAGACTATCTTTTATACTTTAAAATTTCTCGCTACCTTATCCACTATATGCTCCTCGCTATCACGTTTCTATTCATAGCCTACGATTTCACTATTGCTTTCTCTGACAATTCTTATTTCCTGCGTCAGACTTAAAACGATCTATCCCCAGACCATTTTAATCCGCTACCTCACGATAGTCAGGCTTGGGGAGCGCTATTGTATTCACCGGTAGTGGATCCCTACAGAGGACTTACACCTCAGATGCACGACATGCCCATCGTATAAAAAAATCTCCTACCCAAGGTAGAAGATTTCAAACTTATAAAACTTAATCCGTCATGTCCGATACCAACATTCGATGCTCCAATGGAATACTGCACATAACTAGCAAGAAAATAAAGCCTGACTGAATCCAGAAGAGAGCCAAGTCAAAAATTCCGTGCACAGCAACCACTGTAAGGAAAGATAGATAAAGGCCGATAATCGGACGTTTCCCCGACTCCTGACTCATATCCATCATCAAGCGAACAGGAGCAACAGAAGACAAAACTAATAAAATGGTACCCACAATTCCGTAACTCAGAATCGTATCAATATAAAGACTGTGGGCATGTTCATGATAAGGAGCATGTATCCGAGGATAAGAGTGCATATAGGTCAATGGCCCTTCACCCCAAAAAGGATTTTGCTTAAACAAGGCCATCCCAGCATCCCAGATAGAAATGCGTTCTTCCATAGAAGAGTCTAAAGTACCCATTCGAACTCCCAAATCACTAGAAAAGAGGAAACTCAAACCAATCGCGAAGACCCCAATACTAAGCCAAAAGGCCTTCCAGTTTTTAATAGTCGTAAAGAGATAGATAATTGCTCCAGCGATAATAGCAGGAAAGGCAGTTCGATTTTGAGTAAAGTTCAAACCAAAGAGATTAACAAAGCCTGCAATCACACAGAATACTTTCAACCAATTCAACTTGGTCGTTGTAAACAGATAGAAAGCAATCATAATACAGAAACAACAAATAATTCCATAATAATTAGGATTAAAGAAGGTCACTTCTGCCCGGTTCTGATGCCACACCTGCATATTGGGTGAAAGAAAAGCATAGTTAAATTTCTTCACAATTTGGAAATGTTCTAAACTGGCAAAAGCAGCTGACAAGACACTACCAAACAAGACGAACTGCAAAATCAATCGAAAGAATTTATGGGATAAAATCGACTGATAGTGCAAAAAGAAAATAGTAAATAGAAACATTCCTACTGAAGCCACAAGACCCATCCAATTTTGTGCAAGAATGGATATAACAGTACTATAGCTAAGAAAAAGAAGCAGCATCGGATGCTCCCCCATTTTCTGAAGAATACTTTTCATGTCTCCTGTAAAAATCAAACTGATAATATATAAACAGAGTACAACTACAAAAAGATAAAAGGGTAAAAAGATACTTAGGATAATTCCCAATAAAATCAGCTCTTTACTAGACAACCCCTTCAGCTTTTCAATAAAGCCTATTGATTTCAAAATGAATCCTTTCTCTCCAAATCAGCTGATTCAGATAATAGTAAGCTATCCTATATTGTACCACTTTTTTAGCAATTTGAAAACAAAGGAAACGTTTTCCAAAATAAAAACCCTATTTTATCCACCATATCAAGGCTTCAAAATGTTACTTCAACTCCATTCTCAATTACCCGATAAGTCTGATTTTGCAAATCAATTTCTGCTACTGCTGTTACGGACTTATCTTTATTTTGACGTTTGATTACAATGCTGTGAGCTGTTGGTGTCTCTATCTCAGTAGTCCCTTCTAGATCAAAGGCTTCTGAACGGTTACGGAAAGAAAATAGATTGAGAAGGGCCTTCACAACAGATCGTTGCACTTCTTTTGCTATTTCCTCGTTGCTATAGTAATGACGATTAATATTTCGACCTTCTTTAGTTTCTTCTAATAATTTCAAGTCATTCTTGCCTGCTAATAGACCCACATAGTAAACCTGAGGAATACCTGGGGCAAAAGCTTGAATTAGACGAGCGAGAAAATACTTGACATCATCATCTCCAAGCGCTGAATAGTAGGTTGAATTGATTTGGTAGATATCTAAGTTGTTATACTCGGCACTAGAGTACTTACGTTTGACATTGGCTCCAACCTTATAGAGTTCATTTGAAGCATAGTCAATCTCCTCATCGGTCAGGATATCCTTGACATCTACTACTCCAATCCCATCATGGGTATCTAGCGTCGTAAATTGCTTCATCGGGCTCATCTTTAACCACTTAGCCAAACGCTCTGTTCTGGAACTGTAAAGAGTATAAAGTGTCACCATTGGAAGAGCAAAATCATAAACATAGTAATCATGGTCTGCTATTTTAAACTGAATCGAATAGTGTTCATGAATCTCAGGTAAAAGCTCTGTCCCATACTCAGCAGCGATATCTCGAACTTTGTCCAATAAATCCCAAATATCTGGTTCCACAAAGAAATCATTAGTATCCAATTTCTTCACTGCATAAGCAAAGGCATCTAGACGAATCAAATCACACCCATTACTTGCCAAGTACTGAATGGTCTTACGGATAAATTCCATAGTTACTTCTTTGGTCACATCAAGATCAATCTGCTCCTCACCAAAGGTATTCCACAAATGTTCCACTGAACCATCTTCAAACACAATCTCTTGCTTTGGTGCACGATCCTTACGCTTGTAAATTAAATCTACATCAGACTGTGTCGGACGGTTTTCTGGCCAAAACTTATCCCAGTTTAAAAAGAGATCTTTAAATTCACTGGCTTCATGTTTTTCTTGATAGTCCTTATAATACTTGGATTGACGAGAAATATGATTAATCATAAAATCAAACATAAGATAATATTTCTCACCTAAACGCTTAACATCCTCCCAATCACCAAAAGCTGAGTCCACTTCGTCGTAGTCAACTGGCGCAAATCCACGATCACCTGTTGATGGGAAAAATGGTAAAAGGTGAACTCCTCCAATAGCATCTCCAAAATGCTCTTCCAAATTATCATATAAGTCTTTAAGATTATTTCCAAGGCTATCAGAATAGGTAATCAACATGGTTTTATTTTGAATTGGCATCATTACTCTCCTTTTTCTAATTGAAGCCAAGTCTCATATGATCTGGCTTCGTAAATCAAATTCATGTTATACTCTTCGAAAATCTCTTCAAACCACGTCAGTGTCGCCTTACCGTAGGTATGGTTACTGACTTCGTCAGTTTCATCCACAACCTCAAAACAGTGTTTTGAGCAACCTGCGGCTAGCTTCCTAGTTTGCTCTTTGATTTTCATTGAGTATTACTTCACTGCCCCGTTGCTCATTCCTGAAATGATATGGCGTTGGAAGAAGAGATAGACAATGGTGATACTGATAATGCCGACCACGTAAGAGGCAAAGCTTGGTCCGTAGTCGTTGAAATATTGGCCTGCGTAGTTGTATTGGAACAAAGGCAGAGTCCACATTTTGGAATCCCGGTTCAAGACAAGGAGTGGCAACATGAAGTCATTCCAGAACCAAAGGGCATTGATGATCATGGTTGTCGCATGCATCGGTTTCATCATTGGGAAGATGATGCGGAAATAGGTTGTAAATTGATTAGCCCCATCGATCTCTGCTGCTTCATCCAGACTTTCTGGAATCGAGATTTTGATATAGCCAACATAGAGAAAGAGGGTCTGTGGAATCGCATAGGTCAAGTAGAGCAAGATCAAACCAAAGGTATTAGCCAAACCGAGTTTACTCATCATAACCGTAATCGGAATCATGATGACTTGGAAAGGTACGAAGATTCCGAGGATTAAGAGGGTATACATGATGGTAAAGGCTTTTCTTTTACTCATATTGCGAGCGATGGAGTAGGCTGCCATAGGGATAAAGATCATTACTGCAAGTAAAGACAAGACAGTGATGACGACAGAGTTCCAATAATAGCCTCCAATCCCATCAGCTAAGAGACGGCTAAAGTTGTCCCATGTGAAGTTGGTTGGAAAGCCAAAGAAATTATCTACAATATCCTTAGTGGATTTGAAGGAACTAAAGAGGGTAGCAAGGAGCGGCACTAAAATCAGAACCGATCCTAGAATCAATAGAATGTATTTGCCAATCAGGGCTTTTCTTTCATCTTGTTTCATCATGCTTCTCCTCTTAAATTTCAAATTTCTTAGATACTCTCAATTGGATGATCGAAATCACTACAATTAAGAAGAACAAGATTACGGCAATGGCATTGGCATAACCGAATTGGTTGTTTTTAAAGGCATAGTTATAAACCAAGAGCCCAAGTGAGGTTGTGGCATTGTTTGGACCACCACCGGTCATGGCAAAGACTTGGTCAAAGGCAGTCAGCCCACCTTTTAGGGCTAGGATAAAGACTATAGAGACACTTGGTAGCAAGTAAGGCAATTCAATGTTCCAGAAAACTTGCTTGCTAGTCGCACCATCAATCCTTGCTGCCTCTGTAATCTCAGTTGGAATAGATTGCAAACCAGCTAGGAAGATGATGATGGGCATAGCCACCCCTTGCCAAAGAAGGACAAAGACAGCCGCAAAGATTGCTCCCCACTTAGTCCCTAAAAGACTGGTTTGGAGAAATTCAATATGAAGGGCATTCCCAATCGCTGGAAGACCGTAGTTGAAGACTTGCTTGAAGATCAAAGCCACTGTCAAACCAGATAAAACAGCTGGGAAGAAGAACCAAGCACGGAAGAAGGTTTGGCCTTTGATTTTAGAGTTCAAGACACGCGCAATGAAGATCCCGAGTGCAATCTCACCAACCACCATGGCAATCGTAATGATTGCGGTAAAGCCAATCGCATTCATGAATTTTGGATCCATGAAGAGGAGCTTAAAGTTGTTTAAGCCGACAAATTTGTAGTTGTAAGTCAATCCTGTCCAGTTGGTAAAACTGTAAAAGGCTCCTTGAAACATCGGCACATAGAAGAAAATTGCTTGTAACAAGAGGGGGATGACCACAAAAGCCCATGCCCAATATTTTTGTAATACTTTTTTCATAGTCTCTCTACTCCTAATCCACATCCGCTTTCATCGGGTTAAAGAAGGCATTCAAATCATTGACCATGCCTTGTTTATCACCGGTCAAGACATAGTTCATGGTCAAGGTATGGAAGTCTGCTTCACTGGTCCAATATTGTTGCAACCAGACCAAGTGACGATCCGTAAAGGCATATTCGGTCATACCAGCAAGCGGTGAATCTTCTCCTGCTTGTTTGACCCCTTCGATCGCTGTTGGAGATCCGTCCACATCGTAGTATTTTTGCATGACTTCTGGACGGGTCATATATTCCACAAAGGCATTGGCTTCTTTTGGATGTTTGGTGGTGGCTGAGATAGACCATGCCAAGTCTCCCGCACCAACGGTTAAGCTTTGTCCTTTTTCTTTTCCTGGAATCATGAAGGTCCCAATCTTAAAGTTCGGTTTTTGTTCATTAATCGCTGTGATCGCCCAAGACCCATTTGGTGTCATGAGGACATCCCCACGTGCGAAGGCTCCGATAACATCGGTATAGCCAGCACCTTCCCAGTTCTTTTGCTTAGAGCCATTGATGCGAAGGATGTCCATGACCTTGATATCATCTTTCATAATCGGATCCGACAATTTAATGGCATTTGGTTGAGAATAACGAAGGTATTGATTTGCTTCTTTTCCTCCACCTGTTGCTGTCGCAAAGGCTAATTGATTGTAACCATTGAGTGTCCAAGCATCTGCACCTGCAATTCCAAATGGTGTTTGTCCTTTAGCAACGATATCTTTGACTAACTGTTCAAATTCATCCCAGGTTTCAGGAACTTTCAAGCCCAGTTCTTCGAATTTATCTTTGTTGTAGTAAATTCCATAAGCATTAGCTGTAAAAGGAACGTTGTAAACTTTTTCGTTTACAGCATATTTTTCAGCGTAGCCATTTTTCACGCGTTTCAGGTAGTCTTTGTTACTCAAATCTTCAAAGACACCTGCTTTTGCCCATTCTTGCAGTTCGATGGACTGTGGGTAAATATTGACCACATCAGGCACATCTCCTGCGAGAACGCGTGTCTTCAATACTTCACCAGCATTTGGTACATTGACGACTTTGACCTTTATCTTAGGGTTTTCCTTCTCAAAATCACGAGTGATTTCTTCCAAGGTTTTGGTCATTTCTTTTTTCTGGTTGAAATACTCGATGGTCACTGTGTCATCCGCAGATTTACCATAGTTGGAGCAAGCACCGAGCCCAAACAAAGCTAAACCTGTAGTTGCAAGAAGTCCGATTTTTTTATACCATTCCATTAGAAAGCCTCCTTTATAAATTTATACACCCTTATCAAACTGCACCTCAAAAGTTAGATAGAATAAATCTAACTTTTGAGGTCAGTACATATCATAGTTTTCTAAAAATATACTGTCTACTCAAAAAATCTCCTTGGGATAAGATAACAGTTAAGCCCGCATACATTAGTTCTGCACCTGAGTAAACTTCGCCATTTTCCTGTAATTTATATAGTCCCTCTTCATCCAAATCTTTTAATTTTAAAGTTGTTTCCATGGTCTCTACAACAGATAAAACGCGAACGTAGGTTACAATCGTTTGATTTCCGTAATTAAATTGTACAGCTGCTTCATTGGATACAATATCAGGATTAATTAGTCTATACTGCTGTCCTAACTGAACTACTGGTCGTAATTCTTTATACAAGTTCACCTGATTAGCAATCGTAGCTTTCTCTTCATCTGATAAATTTGTCAAATCAAGTTCATAGCCCAAATTTCCCATCATTGCTACAAGGCCACGTGTTTCTAATGGTGTCATTCGTCCCATCTGATGATTCGGTACTGCTGACACATGAGCCCCCATAGAAATGGTTGGATAGAGATAGGATGAACCGTATTGAATTGGTAAACGTGCAATGGCATCAGTATTATCACTAGCCCAGACTTGTGGGAAATAGCGCATCATACCAAGATCATTTCGTCCACCACCACCAGAGCAGGACTCAAAGAGAATATGGCTGTGCTTCTCTGTCAGATAAGAAACGAGTTCGTAAAGCCCCAGCATGTACTGATGAGATTGCATCTGTGTCTCTAGATAAGTTAATCCATTCCCTAGCTTAGTGATATTGCGGTTCATATCCCATTTAATGTAATCAATATCATGATAATATAGGAGTTGATCTAAGACACTTTTCAAGTATTCTACTACCTGAGGATTGGCAAGATTAAGTACTAATTGATTCCGAGAATAAGTATGCTCATAGCCAGGAACCTGAATAGCCCAGTCAGGATGTTGACGATACAAATCACTATCTACAGAAATCATTTCGGGTTCTAACCAAAGTCCAAACTGCAAACCTCTTTCATGGATAGCTGAAATCAGACTTTCTAGACTTCCACCCAGTTTTTCCTCATTAACAACCCAATCACCTAAAGCACGATTATCATCAAAACGATTGCCAAACCAACCATCATCTAATACAAAAAGTTCAATGCCAACTTTCTTAGCTTCATCTGCTAACTCTAACAGTTTTTCTCTCTGAAAGTCAAAGTAAGTAGCTTCCCAGTTATTGATTAGAATTGGACGTTCTTTTTTAGAAAATTCACTTAGCATAATGTGCTCCAGTACAAAATTCTGACTTTCATGACTAATACCAGTTAATCCCTGATCTGAATGAGTCACTAAAGCTACCGGTGTTTCAAAGTATTCCTCAGGGGCTAACTTCCAAGAAAAGTTTTCTGGATTAATGCCAATAGCCACCCGAACTTCATTCAATTGATTTTTTTGAACAAAAGCTTCAAAGTTGCCACTATACATTAGTTGAATAGCAAACACATTCCCAGCATCCTCTGTGACTCCTTGTTCGCATAGTAGAAGAGCTGGTGTTTGAGCATGACCAGAAGCACCTCGGTTTGAACTAATCGAAAAGATTCCTTGTTCTACCTGTTGACGTCTAACAGTCTTTTCACGAGCATAAGCACCCTGCAGAGTTACTATTTCGTAATCTGCAGCTGGAAAATCAGCCATAAAAGAAAAATCTTTATAGATGACAACTTCCTGATTACTATTATTATCTAATTTACTGTAGCTAGCAATAGTCGCATCATTATTAAAAGTAGTATAATACAAAGTCAGACTAAGTTGAGCCTTAGAATCTTCTAACATTAAGACAAGAGTCTCTGTATCGTCCATGCTATGTGGAGAAGGTAAGCCCTGTGGACCATTCTGACCTTTTAAAATCTTTGCTTCTACAAATCGAAAGTCTGTTACTTCAGTTACATTATGCTGAACCTGTATGGTTGGTTTCCTAAAATCTCCTAAGCCATGTTGTCCAAAAATTTGACGTTGAGTATCTAAACTAAAGGTTCGATTAGTAGCCGTTGGATTTCCTGAAAAGGCATGGTCTCGTTCATAAACACTATTGGAACCTTTATAGTTCTTAATAGTCTTTCCTAAATGTTTCAAAAGTAAGTAGCCATTTCGATTTTCAATAATCAAACTTAGATTTTTACTCTCAACATAAAATAGATTATTCTCTATCCTAACTCCCATTTACTTCACCTCATCACTTTATTGATTATATTTTATCACCTGAAATCGCTTTCCAAAATAGAAAAATGTCTCAAGAATATGGTAAAATGTTAGGTAGGAGGTAGCACATGTTAGTTTTTTCAGAATACCAGACTGGAACAATCGACCTTGCCCTAAGCTTTTATGGATATGAGGAATGCACACCTAATTACTCTTTTGGTCCAGCCATTCGTGATACATACGTTCTACATTACATTACTAAAGGACAAGGAAAATTTTATTACAAGGGTAAAATTGTTGATTTAAAAAAAGGAGATTTCTTTCTATTAAAACCAGAGGAACTAACCTTTTATCAAGCAGATAGTAAAGAACCTTGGGCCTACTACTGGTTAGGAATCACTGGAGGGAAATCCCCTGATTATTTTGCTCTTTCTCAAATTTCTGATCAATCCTATCTCATCCAATCTGAAACTTGTCATACCCAGACTACTGCAAAACTCATCTCAGACATTGTCCGCTTCGCTCAGATTACAAAATCAAGTGAATTAGCTCAACTCCATATCATGGGACAACTTCATGAACTGATGTTTCATCTGGGAACTATTGCTCCCAATCAGAAAAAAAAGAATATTTCATCAACCCACCAACTCTATCTTGAATGCAAACGATTAATTGATAGCCACTATCCTCAATCACTTACAATTCAAGATTTAGCAAAAGAACTATCCGTTCACAGAAGCTACTTATCAAGCGTATTCAAAGAATTTAATACCTTATCACCCAAAGAATACCTACTCTACGTTCGAATGCACCGAGCTAGACAACTTCTCGAAAATACCCAAGAGTCCATCAAGGTAATTGCATACTCGGTAGGTTTTTCAGATCCACTCCATTTTTCGAAAGCTTATAAACAATACTTTAATCAGACTCCAAGTCATACAAGAAAAGAATACTCTCAATACCAACTAGTGAGAAAGGCAACATTATGAAATCCTACCAAGCTGTCTACCAAATCCTATCTAAAGAAACCGACTATATCAGCGGAGAAAAAATCGCAGAAAAACTATCCCTAAGCCGAACATCAATTTGGAAAGCTATCAAGCGACTAGAACAAGAAGGCATTGAAATTGATAGTATCAAAAATAGAGGATATAAACTGATGAATGGTGACCTTATTCTTCCAGAGATTCTAGAAGAAAATCTTCCAATTAAAGTCAGCTTTAAACCCGAAACAAAATCAACACAACTAGATGCAAAAGAAGCAATTGATTTAGGCCATGAAGCAAATACCCTCTATCTAGCTTCCTATCAAACAGCAGGCCGAGGCCGTTTTCAACGTTCCTTCTACTCACCACAAGGTGGTATTTATATGACACTCCATCTTAAACCAAATCTCCCCTATGACAAATTACCATCCTACACACTACTTGTAGCTGGAGCTGTCTACAAAGCCATTAAGAACCTAACTTTAATAGATGTCGACATAAAATGGGTCAATGATATCTATCTAAACAATCATAAAATTGGAGGAATCCTTACTGAAGCAATGACCTCTGTAGAAACTGGCTTAGTCACAGATATCATTATTGGAGTAGGTATCAATTTCACTATTAAAGACTTCCCTCAGGAATTAAAAGAAAAAGCTGCCAGCTTATTTAAAGCTACAGCTCCTATAACAAGGAATGAATTGATCATAGAAATCTGGCGTGCTTTCTTCGAAACACCAGCAGAAGAGCTATTATACCTATACAAAAAACAGTCATTCATTCTAGGAAAAGAAGTCACTTTCACACTAGAGCAAAAAGACTACAAGGGACTTGCTAAAGACATCTCAGAAAATGGAAAACTTTTAATTCAATGTGATAACGGAAAAGAAATCTGGCTAAATAGTGGCGAAATTTCTCTCAATAGTTGGAAGTAAAATAACACAATTATAATATAAACGATATAAAAATAACTTCAGATTAGTAATTCAATTAAGTTTTACGGATCTGAAGTTTTATTGTCTCTAAAAACGGTTCTATAATATTTGTAGTGGGTAAATCCACTATAGATATTATGGAGCCTATTT
>ERZ1023263.307-NODE-307-length-11959-cov-18.629200_pt1 | contig 11959 bp, 9 predicted proteins | sample MGYA00380461_ERZ1023263 | MGnify/ENA primary metagenome ERZ1023263 (study PRJEB33173, sample SAMEA4830316) | metagenome | study: EMG produced TPA metagenomics assembly of the PRJEB25223 data set...
ACCTACGACCCACTGGTCCCAAACCAGTTGCGCTACCAAGCTGCGCTACTCGCCGATAAGTGCGGTCAATTATAAGTTTGTTTTTATTTCAGTCAATGAAATTTTTGATTTTTCAACTTAATTGTTCAAAATTATTCCACTTTAAGAAATATCCCCCTTTTTCATTGTAAAAAAATCATTGTTCGTTAAAATAGCAAACGCTTTCTTTTTCATCACATAATCATATCAAGGATAGCTCAATGGCCGCAAAAATCATCTCTGGTACTGAACTTTCAAAACAAATTAAAGCTAATTTAGCAGATAAAATAACCCATTATATTGAACAAGGAAAACGCGCTCCAGGACTTGCTGTAATCCTAGTTGGTGCTGATCCTGCTTCGCAAATTTATGTGGGCAATAAACGTAAAAGTTGCGAGGAAGTCGGTATTCTCTCTAAATCTTATGACCTCCCTGAAACAACTACGCAAAATGAATTATTAGCGATTATTGACCAACTTAACGCAGATAAAAATATTGACGGTATTTTGGTGCAACTCCCCTTGCCAAAACAAATTAATGCGGAAGCTATTATTGAACGTATCGATCCTAAAAAAGATGTAGATGGCTTTCATCCTTATAATGTTGGGCGGTTATGCCAACGTATTCCAACTTTACGTGCTTGTACACCTTATGGTGTGATGAAACTATTAGAAACAACGGGTATTGATTTACACGGCAAGCACGCAGTAATTGTAGGCGCATCCAATATTGTCGGCCGCCCAATGTCTTTAGAATTATTATTAGCAGGGGCAACCGTCACAGTAACACATAGATTCACTAAAAATTTGGAAAACCACGTTCGCCAAGCAGATATACTTGTCGTTGCGGTAGGTAAACCAAATTTAATTTCTGGCGATTGGATCAAAGAAAGTGCGGTAGTAATTGATGTTGGAATTAACCGAGTAGATGGAAAATTAGTAGGCGATGTAGAGTTTGATAAAGCAGCCGAAAAAGCGGCTTACATTACACCAGTCCCCGGTGGCGTTGGGCCAATGACCGTTGCAATGTTGATGAGCAATACGCTTTATGCTTATGAACACAATAAATAGCTTTGTATAGAACAGTTATGAAAAATGGGTTAAAGCTTCATTTGCTTTAACCCATTTATTTAAATGGCTTTATTGTACTTCTCACGTTTAAATTTATAATCTTCAATCATCATTTATTAAAAGTAAACAATTCTATATTATTTAATCCAGAACATATAACCCATAGTAGCAATAACTACAACACAGACTAAATTCAGTAAGAAACCAACTTTGACCATTTCACTTTGTTTTACTTGACCAGAGCCAAATACAATCGCGTTTGGTGGTGTCGCTACTGGTAGCATAAAGGCACAGGATGCACCAATACCAATAATTAATGCTAAACCAATTTCTGGCATACCCAATGATTGAGCGATAGAAATAAAGATAGGTACAAGTAACGCCGCACTCGCTGTATTAGAAGTAAATTCAGTTAAGAAAATAATGAACGCCGCAACTAATAAACCAATAAGATAGAAATGTTGTCCATCAATCATAAAAACAATACTATCCGCTAAAATTTTACTTGCACCAGAATCCTTCAACACCGCACTTAATGTTAATCCACCACCAAAAAGCATTAATACGCCCCAATCGGTATTTGATTGAATTTGTTTCCAACTTGCAACACCTGTTGAACAAATAACAATTGCCGCCAATAGGGCTACGATACTATCAAAACTTGCAATATTTTTTTGTAAGCCTAGCAATCCTGAAATAAACGGATTAATTTTACCGCTAAATATCCACGTTAAAGCAATGACTGAAAAAATAATAAACGTCAATATACGCATAGGATTCATTTCAATATTTTCAAAGGTCTGTTCAAAATTGAGATGAAGTTTTGGTTTGAAAATAATGTAAAGAATCCCAATCATCAACGGCAACAAAATAATCATTATTGGTAAGCCATACCATAACCAATCAGAAAAAGTTAAATTTAAATTACTTGCTACAATTGCATTTGGTGGACTTCCTACAAGGGTTCCCATACCACCAATTGATGCACTATAAGCGATCCCTAATAGCACAAACACATAAGTATTATGATCTTTTTCACGATCAAGCTGGCTTAAAATACCCATTGCAAGCGGTAGCATCATTGCAGCAGTTGCAGTGTTACTCATCCACATAGAGAGAAAAGCTGTAATCAAAAAGAGATAAATAACTGCGATAAATAAATTACCGCGTGCTAGTGCCATAATCTTATTGGCAATCAATTTATCAAGTTTTTGAATATGCAATGCCGTCGCCAAGGAAAAGCCACCAAAAAATAAAAATATTGTCGGATCAGCAAAACCAACTAAAGCTTGTTTAGTGCTAACTAATCCCAATGCCACAGCCAAAAGAGGAACTAATAACGCAGTAATAGTAACGTGCAATGCCTCACTTAACCAAAGTACTGCGATAAAAGCTAATAATGCCAAACCAGAATTAGCTTTTGGTTCAAAAGGTAATACATTTAATAACACAAAAAACAGCACAATATCTAAAATAAAAATAATGCCGTTTTTATGACTTTTTAAAGATGCCATCTCACCCATAAAGTTCCTCCGTTAGGGCTATCACTTAAATAGGGTTCAATGTTAAATGAATGTTATAAAGATGCAACGAGCAATATTCAGAAATGTGATCGAGAGCAACAAATTTTAATAAAAAACACAATGTACCATATCTTTATTTCAAAATTTTGTTCGAGCAAACGCCGCAGCTTCAGCGATGAATTCATCGCTTGGGCGTTGATGCGTATAAAGTTCAAATTGTTCTACAGCCTGAAGTACAATCACTTCTGCGCCAGAAATAGTTTGTTTTCCTCGTGCTTGAGCATAACAAATAAAGGGCGTTTCAACAGGCATAGCCACTACATCAAACGCGACACTAGCATTATCAATCAGTGCTTTTGGAAAGGCTAAATCCATTTCTTCCTTGCCGCCTTTCATGCCGATTGGCGTAACATTAACTAAAATATCTGCCTGTTGGTTTTCTAAAGAATTGATGTATGCGTAGCCATAAAGTGCGGCGAGATATTGACCTGTTTTTACGTTGCGTGCGTAAATTTTTAATTTCTCAAAACCTGAATTTTTAAAGGCAGCCACAACGGCTTTTGCCATACCACCACTGCCATGAACAATGACTTTAGCATTTTTATTTAAATGATATTTTTCAATTAATTTTACGATGGCAATGTAATCAGTGTTATATGCTCGCAAAAAGCCATTATCGTTCACGATTGTGTTTACGGATTCAATGGCTTGTGCTGACGGATGAATTTCATCTAAAAATGGCATGCAAGCTTCTTTGAATGGCATTGAAACAGCACAACCACGGATGCCTAATGCGCGAACGCCTTTGATGGCGTGCTCAATATCTTGCGTGGTGAATGCTTTATAAATGAAATTTAACCCTAGCTTATCGTACAAGTAATTGTGAAAGGTTGTACCGAAATTGCCTGGACGACCTGATAAAGACATGCAGAGTTGGGTATCTTTATTAATCATTTTATTTCCTTAAATATTCAAATTCATGTCATCATCAATGCCGATAAAATATTGGTTCATATCAAAAGCAGGTTTTGCTGCTTTATCTTGACTCACAATACGAGCTGGCACGCCAGCCGCTGTGGCATATTCAGGAACGGGGTTAAGCACAACAGAGTTTGCCCCAATTTTGGCGTATTTACCTACTTCAATATTACCGAGAATTTTTGCACCCGCCCCAATCATAACACCCTCGCGTACTTTGGGATGACGATCGCCTGATTCTTTTCCCGTACCACCAAGCGTGACTCCTTGCAAAATTGAAACATCATTTTCGATTACAGATGTTTCACCCACAACAATACCTGTTGCATGGTCGAACATGATTCCGTGGCCAATTTTCGCCGCAGGATGAATATCTACATCGAAAGCTACTGAAATTTGGTTTTGTAAATAAAGAGCAAGGGATTTACGATTTTGATTCCATAAATAATGGGTAATTCGATAGCTTTGAATTGCGTGGAAACCTTTTAAATAAAGCAATGGAGTGGACCACAATTCTACAGCAGGATCTCGGTGGCGGACAGCTTGAATATCGCAAGCAGCACAATCAATAATCGAAGGATTAGCTTGATAGGCTTCCTCAATAATTTCTCGGAGAGAAATAGCTGGCATAATAGGATTGGCTAATTTGTTAGCCAATAAATAACTTAGCGCACTGCCCAGATTTTGATGCTTTAAAATTGTAGAGTGAAAAAAACTAGCAAGCATAGGTTCGTTTTCAGCAAGTTCTTTGGCTTCTTGGCGAATATGTTGCCACACATCTAATGTCATAATTTCTCCTTTTATTCGCCTTTACATTCTCGCCCCAAAAGGCTGATGGCTACATCTTGTGCGCTTTTGCCACAAAACAGCATTTGATAAATTTGTTCCGTAATCGGCATTTCCACACCTTGTCTTTGTGCAAGCAAATAGGCTTCTTTTGTATTATAAAAACCTTCTACGACTTGCCCGATATTTTCCATAGCCATTTGGGCATCTAATCCTTTACCTAGCATTAATCCAAAACGTCGATTGCGCGATTGATTATCGGTACAAGTTAGCACTAAATCGCCCAATCCAGACATTCCCATAAATGTATTGGTATTTGCACCGAGCGAAATACCTAAGCGGGTAATTTCTGCAATACCTCGAGTAATCAGTGCTGTGCGAGCATTTGCGCCAAATCCCATACCGTCTGAAATACCCGCACCAATTGCGATCACATTTTTAATTGCACCACCAAGTTGAACGCCAGTCATATCCGAATTTATATAAACTCGGAAACCTTTACTACAATGAATACGAGACTGAAATTCCCGTGCGAATTGCTCGTTATTGGCAGCAAGCGTAATAGCTGATGGTAGACCTTGCGCTAATTCTTTTGCAAAAGTTGGGCCAGAAAGTACAGCTAGTGGATATTGCGTTCCGAGTTGTTCTTCAACTACGGTTTGTAGTAAACGCCCTGTGTTACGTTCCAGACCTTTTGTTGCCCAAATTAATCGGTGATGGGCTTTTAAGTGCGGTTTGATTTTTATAAGAATTTCACCGAAAGCATGGCTTGGCACCACGATTAAAATATCTTGAGAATATTCCATTGCTTGTGCAAGATTACTTTCTAAATGAAGATCCTCAGGAAAGATGACATCCGGCAAAAAACGATAATTTTGTCGTTCTGTCTGCATTTGTGCGATATGGACGGGATTGTGCCCCCATAAGTGAGTGGGAGAACCATTGCGAGAAAAGGTAATTGCCAGCGCAGTTCCATAAGATCCCGAACCTAGCACAGTGATTGGTGTTTGCGAAGTTATCATATCTACAATTTATCTAGTAAAAGAGGAAATAAGTATAGATATCTTTCGGTAACCTATCAACCACAGGAAAATATTACTTATTCATTTGGCGGAATTTAAACGGCACGATGGATATGCCATTTTTTCCATTTTGTAGTTGATAAAATTGAGGGTAGTTAAAATTATGTTGAACGATATTGTAAGGATTTTTATCGCCTTCCTGTTTGGCGTTTTGATAAAGTTGATTAATCTCCCGCACTTTTTCATCTTTTTCACCATCGCAGTGGCGATAGATTTCGAGATGATTAGATTCATCTAAAATATAAACATTGAAGCTGTGATCAGAATTATCTTCAAAAAAGAATTGTAGGAATCCTTCACTTGCGAAGGCATCCATTTCTGGTGGATAGCGACGACTTTCTTGGTTTGTCTCGCCATCTTCAATTGGGGTTTGTAAAACTTCGTCAAAATCCACCGCACTTTCAGCTTCATTACAGACCGATTCATTTCCGATTTCTTGTAAGCTGATGCCGCGATCTTCAAAAAATAATTGCCAGTTTTTACCCGCTACGCGTAAACGTGACGTTTGGCAAGGTTGTTTAATATCGCCTACTTGGATGCTAACGCATCGATTTACCAATCCCATCACTAATTGCCGTAAATCTTGGCGATAACGTTCACTATAACAATAGACTTGGATGGAATCTGGGCGATTAACACCACGATAAATTTTGTTAGAAAGCACTTTTAGTGCAAGCAAAATGGCATTTTGCCCTTCAAAATGGAGCGTTCGGATTTCGTTCCATACGTTACGATAAGTAAAATCGATACTGCCCACAAGGCTTTGCTCAAGCGATCCAAAACTAAATAAATCTCGCGATGAAATACCCGTTAATACTTCTTCTATTTTGGATGTTGGATCGGTGGTGAGATTTATGGCAATAAACAAGCTACGAATTTCACATTGATTCAATAAATCGCTATTTTTAGGTTGTTTGGCGATGGTGCTTGGAAAAGACTGACGTAAGTTAGTGACAAAGCGTTGTAATGTGCTTAAAGTCACATTCTTGCTAAAAATTGACAATTCGGTTTTTTCAGTGAGTAAATGATTGAAATAAGCCCAAGAAACTAATTTATTCAGGCTTTCTCCGTATTCGATCACCCGTTCTTTGGAGAACATAATATGGTGTATTGGTTGATTGATAAGGTACCACCCATCTTTAAAATGTTTATTGCCACGAACTTCCACAAAAGTCAGGTGTGTTTCTGATAAATTGTGAGATATCTGTGTGTTGAGTAAGGACACTTTGCCGGGAAGTTCTTCAAAAGCAGTATAAAGTTTACGAGAAAGAATGTTGATATCTTGTGGCACGACGCTCGAGTGAATGTGATGCTTTCGAGCAAATTCCACTAAATTACGATAACTCAACATTAAAAATTTCATTATGTTATCGTGGTTTTCTTTTACTGCCTTAATTTTCCAAAATGGACGCTTATTGAGGTGTTTCACCGTTTCAGCAGACCATCCCCATTCTTGCGCAAGTATTTCCATATAACGAATACGCCAATTATTGGCTTGGTAACGTGCAAAATCTTCCGTTGCTTTCACATAGAAACAACGGTGCACAAAATCCAAACGTTTAAATTCAGAAAGTGCGGTTAAATATTGGGTTACTTTTGCAAGAATGGCAATGTAAGGATCAAAATGGTGATCAGGATTGGTATTGCCTGAAAGTAAATCTCGCTTAAAAGTGCGGGCAATTAAGCAAGTGTTTGGGTATTCCTTGGAATAGGCTTCCAACAACAAAATTTTGAGCACAGATTTATAAGGTGAATCAATCCCTTTATAAAGATGCCATAAACTGGCACCGAAATATTCGTTTGCAGAAAATTGTCCTAAACCGCCGAAATCCACCCAATCATTTGGATCAATTTCCCCTTCAGTAATTAAACGAGCGACCTCTTTTTCATAGTCTTTTTCATTTTCCACCCATAAATGCAACCAAAGTAGAGGTTTACCTGCCAAGCGTACGGCGGAGCGATAGAACTCATCAAGCAATAACATATATTGTGCAGAGCCGCTATTTTCAATAGTTAGTGGGTCAGCATAATGTTCATTGCGGAAACGTTGTTGATCCATCAGATAAAAATTAATTTCCACATTAAATTGCATTGCCCATTCACTAATCCGCTTGGCTTTTTGAGTAAGAAGTGTATATTCATCTGGACTCAAGCCATCACGGACACAAATCCAAGTATCAAGATCTGAAGAAGAGGTTTGACTTATTGAGCCAAAGCTACCCATTACATAAACGCCTAGAATTGGTGGTAAAACTTCGTGAAAATTTACCGCACTTTTGAGTGTTGATGGCTTATGATCGGCATAGTGAATACCGTATTCATTGGTGAGCCATTTTTTTTGATAATCAGAAGCAAGGAAATTCGCAATGCCAGAGGGGGCGTGAATAACATAGCCGGGAAGTTGTGGATGGTTTAGGTGTAGAAGTAAAGGTGCAATCGCTAAAACGTGTTGGAATGCATCGCCTGAACCTTGTAATGCACGCTCAAAACGGCGTTGATCCAAGGCGCTAACCCATTGTTTTGCTTGTGCTAGATTACATTCCACGTGGTGTCCCTACCAGAACAACAAAAATTGGCGAACAATTTACCACTTAGGGAGTATAAATGCAAAAAAATGTGACATAAATCACAATTTTTAAAATATATTATAAGTTTTACCTATCAACAATCAAAATGACTTTTTTACCTAAGAGTGGTAGGATAGCACCTAATTTTATTGCGTAAATAGCTTAATTCTGCCGATATAAAAATCTATATTTTCTATTATTAGTGGATAGCTTGATATTTTTCTTATCAACGCAAAGTATTATAAAATACCTTACTCAATATCACTTATTAAGGAATTGATATGGCAAAAGAGCAACCTAACGACCTCACTGAACAACTTACAGATACGCCAAAAACAGCTGTTGAACAAACTGAAACAATGCAGTCTGTTCCGCAAACTATTGTGAAAAAAACGGGTACAGCATTGAGTTTATTAGCAATACTTGTTGCGCTAGGTATTGGTGGAGCTGGATACTATTTTGGTCAGCAACAAATAGCTGAAATTCAACAGAAATTAACCGCACTTGAAAATCAAACGGGAGCAAATCTTTCCTCAAATAACACCAACAACAATAAACAACTTACACAATTAGAACAGAGTTTAAAAACTGCACAAGAAAATATAGCTCAACTGGAACAATTAATTGTAAGCAAAACAGGGGAAATAACATCCTTACAAACTCAAATGAAACAAGTAAGTCAGCTTGCCATCGCACAACAACCAAGCGATTGGTTATTTTCCGAAGCTGATTTTTTACTAAATAATGCCCTGCGTAAACTTGTTTTAGATAACGATGTTGATACAGCGGTTTCTTTATTAAAATTAGCTGATGAAACCCTCGTCAAGGTTAATAATTCACAAGCAAATGAAATTCGTAGTGCAATCAATCAAGATTTAAAACAACTTCTTTCGCTTTCAAGTGTGGATCAAAATGCGATAATGCAAAAACTGTCACAACTTGCAAACACAGTCGATGAATTACAGGCTTTGAATGTAAATTTTGATGAAACATCTAAAAATAATGATAAATTATCCAACAACATTACTGACTGGCAACAAAATATTGAAAAAAGTGCAACCTCTTTCCTAAATCATTTTATTCGTATTTCGCCAAAACAAAATTCAAATAAAAAAGAATTACTTGCACCAAATCAAGATATTTATCTTCGTGAGAACATTCGTCTACGTTTACAGCTTGCGATTATGGCAGTTCCTCGTCAGCAAAATGAACTTTATAAGCAATCTCTAGAAGCTGTTTCTTCTTGGGTTCGTAGCTATTTTGATACAAACGCTGAAGTAACACAAAATTTCTTAAAATTAGTAGATGGATTGACTGATACTTCTATTTATGTAGATGTACCAGAGCAATTAAAAAGTTTAACATTACTTGACAAATATCTTAATCGTACAGCTTTAGATCTACAAAAAGTGGAAATTGAAGCAGACAAGGCGATTGATACAATGCCTAAAGTAGACGCTGTTAAACCAACACAATCTGAATCACAACAATAAGGATAAGTCTATGTTTAGAGTGCTCTTTTTAATGCTGACATTGCTTGTAGGACTTGTAGCAGGGCCTTATATTTCTGGTCAGCAAGGTTATGTACGCATTGAGACAGCAAATCGTATTATAGAAATGTCCATCACTACCTTAGTGATTTTTTTCATTATTTCTTTAGCAATAATTTATGCTTTTGAATGGGGCATCACTCGTTTCTTTCGTTTAAGTCGTAGCTCTTATCAATGGTTTTCTAATCGCAAACGTGTAAAAGCGCAAAAACAAACCCTTGAAGGCTTGGTAAAAATGGATGAAGGGGATTACGCTAAAGCAGAAAAATTAATTGGCAAAAATGCTAAACATTCTGCTGAACCTGTACTAAATCTCATCAAAGCAGCAGAAGCCGCTCAACAACGTGGCGACGAATTTAGTGCAAATCGCTATTTAATTGAAGCAACAGAATTAGCCGGCTCTGATAATTTGCTCGTGGAAATTGCCCGTACTCGCATTTTATTGCAACAAAACAAGTTACCTGCAGCACGCAGTTCTGTAGATAGCTTATTAGAAATGGCTCGTCGCAATAAAGAAGTATTAAAACTCGCGGTAGAAATTTATCTTCGCTCTAAAGCCTATCAGGCTCTAGATAAAATTTTAGACAATGTTGCGAATAGCGGTTTATTCAATGATGAAGAATTCAAAGATCTTCGCTCTAAAACCGAAAATGGTTTACTCGACGAGAAAATGAACGAAGAAGGAATTGATGGCTTACTAACTTGGTGGAATCAGCAACCTCGTCATCGCCGTAACAATATTGAACTTAAAATTAGCCTTATTCAACGTTTAATTGACTGTAATGATCATGAATCAGCTACTGAATTGACATTTGAAATACTGAAAAAACTCGGTAACAATACAGCAATCAGTTTACCTCTTTGTACTCAAATTACACGTTTACAACCAGAAGATAACAGTAAACTTCTCAAGCTAATAGAAAAACGTGCAAAACGTGTGGATGAAAAACAAAAATGCTGTATCAATCGTGCTTTAGGTTATTTATATGTTCGTAACAATGAATTTATTAAAGCAGCAGATGTATTCAAAAACGTGATCGCTTGCCCTGAACAATTAGAACAAAATGATTTGATGATGGCATCTTATGTATTTGAACAAGCGGGCGATAAAGCATTAGCTGAACAAGTTCGCCAAGAGAGTTTGAAATCAGTGATGGCAATTCAGAATGTCATTCCAGAAAGTGCGGAAGAAAAAACAGAAGAAAATTCAACCGCACTTTTAGAAAGTAAATCTGAGTAGCTCAACTAAAAAGACAAAACGCACTTCAAGTGAAGTGCGTTTTTTATTAGTTGTAGTCTAAATTATAAATTTTTCAATTTATTAGAATATAACACCAAACAAAGTGCAATTACCATAATTAATATTGCACCAGCAAATAAGATAGTATCTACCGAGCTTTCGTGATTAACAATAATTAAACGTAACATCGCAGTAATCCCTGCATAAATAAAATAGCGTAAAGGGAAATGATAGCCGCTTTTAAAATACTGCACAATCAAACCAATAAACCCGCAATATAAGAAAAACATTACTGCTTGTTCAGCAACATCATAAGGTACAACAGACGAAGTGTTAAGCACCATCATAGATAAAGTATAAGTTATTTTTACAAGGGCAATAATAAGCACAATCTCTAGCGCAATCAACGCTGTGCAAAGCACGATTTTCAATACATCAGTAATAATTCGTGGCAATTTCTGGAGACTCTTCCATTTTTATTCCTTACAACAAAACTAAGGCTCGTATTCTAAAAACTGGTCAAAATTATTTAAAGATAATGTTCAAAAAACGATTATTTATAATCTTAAACAAAATTAATTATCAGAAACTATTAGATTCCTACACATTTAAACGCAATCACACAATAAAGTTTGTGAATAAATGTCACATTTACGCCACACGAAGACAATGATTTCTCACAAGAAAATTTTTACAATGTAGTAAATTATTGAAAATGAAAGGTTTTTTAATGGCAGGGGCGGAGAGGCTCGAACTCCCAACACCCGGTTTTGGAGACCGGTGCTCTACCAATTGAACTACGCCCCTATTGGTATAGATAAATTATGATATGAATAATTGGCGGAATGGACGGGACTCGAACCCGCGACCCCCTGCGTGACAGGCAGGTATTCTAACCAGCTGAACTACCACTCCGCTAAAAATGACAATTGGCAGTGCCTTACTCTCACATGGGGAAACCCCACACTACCATCAGCGTTACAACATTTCACTTCTGAGTTCGGTATGGTATCAGGTGGATCTATTGCACTATCTCTGCCAAAAATTTTTTATTTTTTTAATTTACTCAATGAATAAACTAAAAAAATAAAACCCGGCGGTGCCCTACTCTCACATGGGGAAACCCCACACTACCATCGGCATTA
>ERZ1023263.313-NODE-313-length-11525-cov-15.471055_pt1 | contig 11525 bp, 9 predicted proteins | sample MGYA00380461_ERZ1023263 | MGnify/ENA primary metagenome ERZ1023263 (study PRJEB33173, sample SAMEA4830316) | metagenome | study: EMG produced TPA metagenomics assembly of the PRJEB25223 data set...
AATAAAAAAACACCTTTCGGTGCTTACTTTATTTTTAAGTGGTGGGTCGTGAAGGATTCGAACCTTCGACCAACGGATTAAAAGTCCGCTGCTCTACCGACTGAGCTAACGACCCAATTAGATGATTTTAAAGTAAATTTTAAAATCTTTGGATTGGTGTTTAAATGGTGCCCGAAGCCAGACTTGAACTGGCACGCCTCGAAAGGCGAGGGATTTTAAATCCCTTGTGTCTACCGATTCCACCACTCGGGCAAATTGGAGCGGGAAACGAGGCTCGAACTCGCGACCCCGACCTTGGCAAGGTCGTGCTCTACCAACTGAGCTATTCCCGCATTTATCACTAATCAGCATTGCTGCGTGACAACGGGGCGTATTTTACGGATTTATATATTACTGTCAAACGAAAAAAATAAAAAATATTTTATTTGCTTAAAAATAACTCAAATATAGATGGTTATCATAAAAAATAACTGTGTTTTATTTAAATTTATAATTGAATATTATCTAGCAAGCTTCCTTTTGCTGCTTGTAAATATTGGATCATTGACCATATAGTTAAAATAGCGGCGATATAAAGCAAGATAATTGCTGCTATTTCCATATAGTTGTTATAACGCCATAATAATCCACCTAGTGCTAACATTTGTGCTGTGGTTTTCCATTTTCCCCACCAAGATACTGCAACTTTATTACGTTCTCCAAGTTCAGCCATCCATTCACGTAATGCGGAAATTATAATTTCGCGAGAAATCATAATAATAGCAGGAATGGTTATCCAAAGAGAGTGTTTATATTCAACGATTAGCACTAAGGCTGCAACAACCATTACTTTATCAGCTACAGGATCTAAAAAAGCCCCAAATCTTGTAGTTTGTTTCCATTTACGAGCCAAATAGCCATCAAGCCAATCAGTAACGCCAGCAATAAAGAATATGAATGTAGTAATAAAAGGGGAAGATTCGATAGGTAAATAAAATGCAATCACGAAAAACGGAATCAGAATTACGCGAAACACCGTTAGGAAAATAGGAATATTAAATTTCATAGAAATGAACCGCTCTTGGGGTTAGGGATGCATCTATTCTAAAGTATCTAAGAATATAAAAAAAGCCACATTATGTGGCTTTCTTGTAAATAATTACGGATTAAAGTTTATCAGCGTTTTGTTTTAAGTATTTTGCAACACCTTCAGGGTTATCTTTCATCCCTTCTTTACCTTTTTCCCATTGAGCAGGGCAAACTTCACCGTGATCTTCATGGAATTGTAATGCATCAACCATACGTAACATTTCATCGATATTACGACCTAATGGAAGATCGTTCACTACTTGGTGACGAACAACGCCATTTTTGTCGATTAAGAATGAAGCGCGTAATGCAACGCCTGCTTCTGGATGTTCAATACCGTATGCTTGAGCAATTTCGTGTTTTACGTCTGCCGCTAATGCATATTTAACTTGACCGATACCACCATTTTCAGTTGGGGTGTTACGCCATGCATTGTGAGTGAATTGAGAGTCGATAGAAACACCAACTACTTCTACGCCACGTTTCTTGAATTCTTCATAACGGTGGTCAAATGCGATTAACTCAGAAGGGCAAACAAAGGTAAAGTCTAATGGGTAGAAAAAGATTACTGCAGCTTTTCCAGCAATGTGTTTTTTAAAGTTGAAGTTATCAACGATTTCGCCATTGCTTAATACAGCAGATGAAGTAAAATCTGGTGCTTGACGGGTTACTAATACCATAGTCATAATTCCTATATAAAGTTAAGTTAAAGTTTTGCCACACAAAATAGCGGTGCGATTCTATTTGAAACGCCGACATTTTATACTCGATTTTATCTATTAAAGCAATTAATCTTATCTAAAATAAGGTGGAAATATGCAACAACACAATCTCTCAACAACATTTGTCCATGCAGGGCGTAAAAAACGTTTTTCACAAGGATCGGTAAACCCTGTTTTACAGCGAGCTTCTTCATTACTATTTGACAGTATTGAAGATAAAAAACACGCTACTCAACGTAGAGCAAAAGGCGAATTATTTTATGGCAGAAGAGGGACGCTAACACATTTTGCTTTACAAGATTTAATGTGCGAAATGGAGGGGGGGGCAGGTTGTTATCTTTATCCTTGTGGTACAGCAGCAGTAACTAATTCGATTCTTTCTTTTGTTAAAACTGGCGACCATGTGTTAATGAGTGGCGCAGCTTACGAGCCAACCCAATATTTCTGTAATATTGTGCTGAAAAAAATGCAGATCGATATAACTTATTACGATCCTCTTATTGGTGCAGATATTGCAACGCTTATTCAACCGAATACAAAAGTACTTTTCTTAGAAGCACCGAGTTCTATTACAATGGAAATTCCCGATATTCCGACTATTGTGAAGGCTGCAAGAAAGGTGAACCCTAATATTGTGATTATGATTGATAATACTTGGTCGGCTGGTGTTCTATTTAAAGCGTTAGAGCATGATATTGATATTTCTATTCAGGCGGGTACGAAATATTTAGTGGGTCATTCAGATATTATGATTGGTACTGCCGTTGCGAATGCGCGAACTTGGGATCAACTTAGAGAACATTCCTATTTAATGGGGCAAATGGTTGATGCAGATTCTGCTTATACGACTGCTCGTGGTATCCGTACATTGGGGGTACGATTAAAACAACATCAGGAAAGCAGTATTAAAGTGGCAAAATGGTTGAGTGAGCAACCAGAAGTAAAAACTGTGTACCATCCAGCTTTACCAAGTTGCCCTGGTCATGAATTCTTTTTACGTGATTTTAGTGGAAGCAGTGGTTTATTTTCTTTTGAATTAACCCAGCGATTAACTTCAGAGCAAGTATCAAAATTTATGGATCATTTTCAACTGTTCGCTATGGCTTATTCATGGGGAGGATTTGAGTCTCTAATTCTTTGTAATCAACCAGAAGAAATTGCACATATTCGTCCAAATATTAAACGTAATCTTACAGGTTCATTAATTCGTGTGCATATTGGTTTTGAAAATGTGGATGAACTAATTGCAGATTTGAAAGCTGGTTTTGAGCGAATTGCTTAAAAGTGCGGATAAAAAAATGCCTGTTTTACACAGGCATTTTTTATAGGATTATTTTTGTTCTGAAACTAAACCAATTTGGGTACCGTCAGCAAAATGAATTGAAGTCCCAATAATATCGATTTGAATACTTTTTCCAAATTGTAATGCAGGAAGATTTGCTACATAGAACGGCTGATTGTTTTCTTTGTAAATAGTGAGCCATTGTGCTTCTGAAATTGCTTTATCGCTTAAATTTCATTGTTTATTCCTATTGAAGTGGTTAAATAATAGTTCAGTGGCGTTAATTATAGATCATATAGTTTGGTATGATAGTCTTTTCTTTTGAAAGTTCATAGAAGTTGTTTTATCATATTTTTCGTTTTCCTTAATCAACAGAGAAATACAATGAAACATATTCATATTTTAGGTATTTGTGGCACATTTATGGGCGGTGTGGCGATGATTGCTAAACAAATGGGCTATCACGTAACGGGTTCCGATACTAATGTTTACCCTCCAATGAGCACTTTTTTAGAAGAGCAAGGTATCGAGATTATTCCAAATTATGATGTTGCACAATTACAACCTGCGCCTGATATGGTAATTGTTGGTAATGCGATGAAACGTGGTAATCCTTGCGTAGAATATGTGTTGGAAAATAATTTGAAATATACATCTGGCCCTCAATGGTTACATGATCATTTATTGCGAGATCGTTGGGTATTGGCGGTTTCAGGTACGCATGGAAAAACAACGACAACAGGTATGCTAACGTGGATCTTAGAACAAAATGGCTTAAAACCAGGTTTTTTAATCGGAGGAATTGCGGGTAATTTTGGCATTTCAGCTCGTTTAGGAGATAGCCCTTATTTTGTTATTGAAGCTGATGAATATGATACAGCTTTCTTTGATAAACGTTCGAAATTTGTCCATTACAATCCTCGTACACTTATCGTAAATAACATTAGTTTTGACCATGCAGATATTTTTGATGATCTCAAAGCGATCCAACGCCAATTTCATCATATGATTCGAACTATCCCAGCCAGTGGCTTGGTATTAAGTTCGGCGAGTGAACAAAGTGCAAAAGAAACTTTGGCATTGGGATGTTGGTCTCAACAGCAATTTTTAGGCAAAGATAACGAGTGGTTTGCTGAACGTATTACAAATGATGCTTCACATTTTGCTGTCTTCCATCATGGAGAAAAAGTAGCAGAAGTAAAATGGAATGTAGTGGGACAACATAATATGCATAATGCTTTAATGGCGATCGCTGCGGCTCATCATACTGGCATTGCTATTGAAGATGCGTGCAAAGCATTGGGATCTTTTGTGAATGCTAAACGTCGTTTAGAAGTGAAAGGCGAAGTTAATAGCATTACGGTTTATGATGATTTTGCGCATCATCCAGAAGCTATTTTGGCGACTTTAACTGCATTGCGCGATAAAGTGGGTGGTGGAGTTCGTATTCTTGCAGTGCTTGAACCTCGTTCTAACACAATGAAAATGGGGGTTCATAAAGATGAAATTGCGCCTGCACTTGGCAGAGCTGATGCCGTGTTTATGCTCCAACCTGAACAACTTCCTTGGGAAGTGGCAGATATTGCAAACCAATGTGTACAACCTGCTTATTGGAATGCAAATTTAGATCGATTAGTGGATATGATTGTTGCAAAGGCTCAACCTACGGATCATATTTTAGTGATGTCTAACGGCAGTTTTGGTGGCATTCATCAAAAAATTCTTGATAAGCTAAAACTGAAATAATAAAAGTGTGGTTAATTTAGAACCTGTTTTTAAATTGACTGTACTTTTTATTTCTGACTTTTAGGCTATATTTATTTTTAATTTGTAATTCATAAAAAGGAAAATTTATACAATGGCTGATCCACATATTAAATCACCGATGGATTTTTTAGATTATCTGACTGTTATTATTTACCGCACTGGTTTTGTGATAGCGGCGTTGGCTGTTCTTACCGTAAGCTGGTATCCAGATTTATCACTCACATTTATATTAATTGCGGCAACCTGTTGTGCCTCTTCATTACATATTTATCTCAAATCCTTCCGATTGCTTTTTCAATTTGCTACTTGGATAGGATTACTTTTTTATATTAATCATTATCCTGCGTTGGCTCTTGGCGGTGCGTTACTTACTTTAGGCGGTTTGTGTTTTAAAGAATATTTTTGTTTCCGCGTGCCTTTGCTAAATTTACAGCCGATATTTGTGGCTTGCTTGTGGTTTTCGTGGGTGTTAAATAATCTTATTGCACTACGCATTTTTTCTATTATTTCTGGCGTATTACTTTTAGTTTTAGCGATACAAAAATGGCGAATGCCTTTGCATTTTGATATTGGAGATAAAACTAAATATCAAATTTAGAAAAGAAAATGACCGCACTTTTATATGCGGTCATTGTTTTTAGAAAGATTTATTTAGCTAAACATTCCATGTAGCTATCTGCAGTAGATTGCAAGAATGTTGCATAAGAATTTTTACCTAAAGTAACTTTATCGCCAATTGGGTCGAGTTGTCCTACATTGACTTTAGTATTTTTCGCTAAAGACTCAATCACTTTTGGCGTAAATTGAGGCTCTGCGAATAAGCAATTTACTTTATGTTCATCAATTTCTTCTTTAATGTGCGCTAAAGTTTTTGCACCCGGTGCTACTAATGGATTGATGGTAAAGTAACCTGTTTGTTTTAACCCATAAGCATCGTTGAAATAACCATAAGCATCGTGGAAAACGTAGAAACCTTTATCTTTAACATTTGCAAGTTGTGCCGTAATTTTTTCACTTTGTTCTGCCAAAGTGCGGTTAAAATCTGAAAGATTTTGTGCAATTAACGCTTTTTTATCTGGGAATTGTGCAGTTAATTTATCCGCTACTTTTTGTGCAACAATTTTGCTGATAGCTGGAGAATACCAAACGTGCCAGTTTGTTGTTAAACCCTCGTGATGATCGTGATCATGATGTTCGTGATCGTGTTTATGCTCGTGTTTATGATCATGGTCGTGGTCGTGTTTATGCTCGTGTTTATGATCATGGTCATGGTCATGGTCGTGTTTATGATCATGTTTGTGTTCGTGCTTATGGTCATGATCATGATCGCCATCTTCATGGAAATGCTCGTGGTGAGCTTTACTTAATAAAGGTTTTACATCCGCAAGATCGGCAATGGTAATCACTTTTTTACGTTCAATTTGGCTAATTGGTTTGTCTAAGAATGAATCAATGTCTTCACCAATCCATACAACTAAATCTGCAGATTTTACTTTTTGAATATCAGATAATTTCAAATTGTAATCATGCGGAGAGGCACCTGCAGAAACAAGGACTTGTGTACCAGTTACGCCATCTGCAATAGATGAAACAATAAAGCCTAAAGGTTTTACTGATGCTAATACATCGGCATTCGCCATCATTGGCGCACTTAAAAGTGCGGCAGAAACGGCACTAATTTTTAAAAGTTTTTTCATATTTATGTTTCCTTACTTGTTGGTAGTAATTCTCAAAGGGAAAAAAGAGTACGCCTTTTTATATAAATTGCAACGATTTTATAGTAAAAAGAGGGAAAATTTTTCATTTTCAAAGTCAATAGGTTTCATTCAATAAAAAATGCACATTTATGGTCAATGTGCATTTTTAAGAGGTGATTAAGATTTTTTCTTTAGTAATTTATCTATTACACGAGAAACGGCAAAAAAACCAAAGGTTGCCGTAATCATTGTGGCTGCGCCAAACCCATTTGCGCAATTCATTGTGGCTGAAATAGAACAGTCTTCTGTCATTTGTGGGAATATTAAAGGTTGTGTTGAAAATATCGCATCGATACTAAATTTGCGCTTTGGATTTTGGCTAAAATTGTAATCCTTGCGTAAAACTGACCGCACTTTGGCGAGCAGCGGATCTTGAATGGTTTTACTGAGATCGGCAATTTGAATTTGGGTTGGATCAGTTTGACCGCCAGCACCACCAATAGTAATCACATTAATTTTGTTACGTTTACAATAAGCAATCAGCGACGCTTTAGTTTTCACATTGTCAATGGCATCAATCACATAGTCATAGCCTCGGTTGAGATAATCCGATTGATTCTCTGGCGAGATAAAATCATCAATAATATTGACGGTACATTCTGAGTTAATTAATTTTACTCGCTCTGACATGACTTCAGTTTTTAATTTGCCGATTGTGCCGCTCATCGCAGGAAGTTGGCGATTGATATTTGTGACGCAAATATCATCCATATCAATTAATGTGAGTTCACCAATACCTGAACGTGCTAAGGCCTCCACGACCCAAGAACCCACACCACCAATGCCTATTACGCAAATATGCGCTTGGCGTAAGCGTGCTAAGCCATCAGGCGTATAAAGTCGCCCAATGCCACCAAAGCGTTGTTCGTAATTATCTATTCTAGCCATTACCGTAATACCCATACTCTACCGTAGTGTTTTGAAAGCCCTGCAATATGTCCTGCTCTAGCACCGATACCACGATATAAGTCAAAGTGATGACCTTTCACTGCACCGCCTACATCAAGTGCAACCATTAAGTGTAATTTGTGTGTGCCAAGCCAGTTTCCATTATTATCAATATCTGGTACTTCGACTAAAAGTACAGAGCCAGATGGGATAACATCGCGATCTGATGCCACTGAAGCCATTGCTACAAGAGGAACGCCCGCAGAGCCTTTCACTTTGCCACTTGGATCATTTTTAAAGAAGACATAAGCTTCATTGCGCTCTAACAAGCTTTGTACACGCGATGGATTACGATTGCCCCACTCTCGAATTGCTTGAATAGACATTTTTTCTTTTGGAATTTCGCCATCTTCCACTAATAAACGCCCGATAGCCGTGTAAGGGAAACCATTTTGTCCTGCGTAAGCAAAATAGTTAAGATTGCCATCGCCAAAATCTACATAGCCACTGCCTTGTACACCAAGTAAAAAGTTTTCTAACATTGAATCGCTATATGCTAACTCTAATCTTTTTCCCGCTAATGCTCCCGCATAAATTTGTGCTCGACTTAGACGTTTTTTTACAGGCATACGATAAATTGGATTTTTAAATTGACCTTGTGGGGAATGACGAGCATAAAGTATAGGCGAATAATAGCCTGTCATCAGCACATTTTGAAATCCATCAAAGCCACGCATAATTTGTGGTTGAATATTAAATTGAGTGAGTTCATTAATATTTGCCCCAGAAAGAACCCAATTTGTAATCTTTTCATAATTATCGTAAAAATTTGTAGAAAGTTTACTTGAATAATTTTTTATATTGGAAAGCTGTGTTAAAAAATCGCCTTGATTTATTACCGCACTTTGGTTTTCTATATAGGAAACAGGCACAAGAGCGGTTTGCTGATAAGTTCGATTGGTATATTTTGCACCGAATTGTTGAGGATCACTCCCATTTGGGGTGGTTGGAATCTGAGTGTTTTTTGTGTTAGAGGTACAAGCTACCAAAAGTGCGGTAATAATTGAGATAGAAAAAGTTTTGAACCAGAAAGGTTTAAGCATCGACATTTTTTAATTCTAAAGTAAGCTACAATAGGGCTGCATACGCTATCAAAATTTACTGAAAACAACCAGTGTTATTTAGCGAAGTTGATTAATAAAACCACATATTGAACATTTTATTAACAAACAATACGTCAAGTTTTGTTTAATTCTTGCAATTCAATTTTAAGCGAGTATAGTACGCCCCATCAGACGCGGGGTGGAGCAGCTTGGTAGCTCGTCGGGCTCATAACCCGAAGGCCGTCGGTTCAAATCCGGCCCCCGCAACCAACAAATTCTAAAGCCCTGATTTAAGAAAATCGGGGCTTTTCTTTTTACAGTTTAACTCGCTATGATGATCTCAATTAGATCATCTTTTTCTATGCTATAATCCCTCAAAATTTTCAAAATCGGTACCTAAATGAAACAATTATTTGCAACGACTTCTCGTGGCTTTGAAGAATTATTAAAAGTTGAACTCACTGAACTTGGTGCGCAAGAGGCAAAAGTGGTTCAAGGTGGCGTTCATTATCAAGCTGATGACGAAACTTTATACCGCACTTTGCTTTGGTCACGCCTTGCTTCACGCATTTTATTTCCTTTGATTGAAACCAAAATTTACAGCGATTTGGATCTTTATGCGGCTGTTTCAGGCTTTAATTGGTTAGCGCAATTTGATGAACGAGTTACATTCTTTGTCGATTTTAATGGAACCAACCAAGAAATTCGTCATACTCAATTTGGTGCGATGCGCGTTAAAGATGGCATTGTCGATTACTTTGAACGTCAAGGTAAAACTCGCCCTGATGTAGATAAAATTCAGCCAGACGTACGTATCCATGCTTATTTGAATCGTGAAAATTTAGTGATTTCTTTAGATTTAAGTGGGGAAGCATTACATTTGCGAGGCTATCGTGAAGATGCAGGTCAAGCGCCGTTACGTGAAACTCTCGCGGCGGCAATTGTTATGCGTTCGGGTTGGCAAGCGGGTTCTCCATTAGTAGATCCAATGTGTGGTTCAGGTACGCTTTTAATTGAGGCGGCACAAATTGAAGCTAAAATTGCACCGCAACTTTATCGTTTACATTGGGGATTTGATTTTTGGAAAGCGCATAATCAATCGGCTTGGGAAAAAGTAAAAAATGAAGCGATTGAATTAGCAGAAGAAAAACAACGTGAAATTCAACCGCACTTTTATGGATTTGACCTCGATCACCGCGTATTAAAAAAGGCGCAGAAAAATGCACAAAATGCAGGTGTTTCACATTTAATTAAATGGCAGCAAGCTGATGTGGCAGCGTTAAAAAATCCTCGTTCAAATGAAGTCGGTACGGTTATCTGTAATCCACCTTATGGGGAACGTTTAGGCACAACCCCAGCATTGATCGCGCTCTATTCTGTATTTGGGCAAAGACTTAAAAAAGAATTTTGCGGTTGGAATGTTTCTGTTTTTAGTAGCGAATCCACATTGCTTGATTGTTTGAGAATGCGTGCCAGCCGACAGTTTAAAGCAAAAAATGGCCCACTAGATTGTGTGCAAAAGAATTATCAAGTTTCAGAACGAAAATCTGACGCAATTACAGATGAAAAGGAACTAGAATTTAACCGCACTTCGGAGGTCGCCCCCGATTTTGCTAATCGATTACAAAAAAATATTAAGAAAATTAGCAAATGGGCAAAGCAACAAGAATTAGACGCTTATCGTTTATATGATGCTGATTTGCCAGAATATAATTTAGCTGTTGATCGTTATGCAGATTACATAGTTGTACAAGAATATGCTGCGCCGAAAAATATTGATGAAAATAAAGCGCGTCAGCGTTTGTTAGATGCCGTTACTGCAACTTTGCAAGTGACAGGTGTGGAAACAAATAAGTTGATCCTCAAAGTTCGTCAGAAACAAAAAGGTACAAATCAATATGAGAAGTTAGCCAATAAAGGCGAATACTTTTATGTGAATGAATATGGCACGCAACTTTGGGTAAATTTGACAGATTATTTAGACACTGGATTATTCTTAGATCACCGTTTAACAAGAAAAATGATTGGTGAGTTGGCAAAGGGTAAAGATTTCTTGAACTTATTTGCTTATACAGGTTCTGCCACTGTTCATGCTGCACTTGGTGGCGCTAAATCGACAACGACCGTTGATATGTCAAATACTTATCTTAATTGGGCGGAGCAAAATCTTATTTTGAATGATATTGAAGGTAAACAACATAAATTAATTCAAGCAGATTGCCTTCAATGGTTAGAAAAATGTGATCGTCAATTTGATTTGATATTTGTGGATCCACCGACGTTTTCAAATTCTAAACGTATGGAAGAGAGTTGGGATGTGCAACGAGATCATGTGAAATTAATGCGCAATTTAAAACGAGTTTTGTCGAATAATGGCACAATTGTTTTTTCGAATAATAAACGTGGATTCAAAATGAATTTAGTTGCGTTGGAAGAATTAGGCTTAAGTGCAGTAGAAATTTCGCATAAAACGTTACCGCTAGATTTTGAACGTAATAAACAAATTCATAATTGTTGGATGATTCAACATATATAATGATTCGCCAAGTTGTAAAAATAGTCGAAAAAATAGTGTATTTTAAACAAACTGAATAAAAAACTATCGCTCAAACATTTTTTTTCAAAAAGTGCTAGACAAGGTTTTATTAAATCATTAATATACGCCTCCGCAACGACGCAGAACGCGTTCGTAGCTCAGTTGGATAGAGCGTTGGCCTCCGGAGCCAAAGGTCGCAAGTTCGAATCTTGTCGAGCGCGCCAGGTCAGTGCAATAACAACTTTTAATGGTGGCTATAGCTCAGTTGGTAGAGCCCTGGATTGTGATTCCAGTTGTCGTGGGTTCGAATCCCATTAGCCACCCCATCTTATCTTTATAAGATCTGACGGCGAGTAGCGCAGCTTGGTAGCGCAACTGGTTTGGGACCAGTGGGTCGTAGGT
>ERZ1023263.316-NODE-316-length-11440-cov-20.917084_pt1 | contig 11440 bp, 16 predicted proteins | sample MGYA00380461_ERZ1023263 | MGnify/ENA primary metagenome ERZ1023263 (study PRJEB33173, sample SAMEA4830316) | metagenome | study: EMG produced TPA metagenomics assembly of the PRJEB25223 data set...
GTATCTTAAGAGAAAATTCTACTTTTAGATCCTATTATTTTTAGGGGGGATTACCGTAGTCGTACAATACTTTCTAAACCTAAATCTACACTACGATCACGATCTTCTAATTGTGATTTACTAATATTTTTAGCAGCTAATTTTTCTGTGCTTAAGTCATCGACATCTAAATTCATCATATTGATGTTAGCAATCGCATTTACGGTAAGAAGTTTATCTTTGTAGAGTTCTACACCTGCATATAAACCACGAATAAAAAAATCCTCAGTTTCATATGAAATCACAGGTATAGGAGTGATTTCAGTTTTTTCCCCTACATATATACCGTTACTACCAACTGCACCTATGCCTAAACTTAAACCTTGAGGTTTACTGATTTGTCCTTTTTGTTGTCTATCTTCAGCAGCAAAAGTAGCCATAGGAATGCATAAAATTATAGTAAATCCGAGCTTTTTAAGCATATTTTACTCATTGTTTCATAAAAACTTATTCAATATACACGGTAAGGTAATAAAGAAAATGTGAATTTACTGGCTCAATTACGTTTTTTTTAAGCATATAACTAATAGCTTATCCAACAATATAGTTAATGATATTTTAAAAGCTTCTTAGTTGGTTCAAAATTTGAGTTGTTTACTCCATTTAACTTATGTTTAACATAATGGTTGTTATACGCAATAAAAAAACCTGGGCACCAACCCAGGTCTAAAATTTAAAAAACAGATAAATATCAGTGCAATAAACTCATTTTTCTAATTTCGCATAACGTGTATTATATTAATTTTAGAGATATTTAATAGCTGGGAGTAATATGCCTAAACAGCCAGAGTGGGTAATACAGGGTAAAAGCATCAAACAATTAATTAAAGAATTAGAATCTTTCGAGGATCAAAACTTATTAGTTGAGATATCTTTTGATGATGGAGAAACATCTAAACCTATAAGCTTAGTTGGTAAAATTGACGGAAAATGTATGCTACTAAACTGTGAAAACTCAACAGAGTAACTCCTCTATTTAATATAATGGTTGTTGTACGAAATCAAAAATCCTAGACACTGGTCTAGGTTTTAAAATTTAAAAAATATATAAAAATCAGTATAATAAACTCATTTTTAGAGCTTCATATAACGTGTATTATGTTAATTTTAGAGAAATTAAATAAAAAATATGAGTGACGCCAATAAAATTCAATTTAAAGTCGAATTAGAATTATATTTGAAATCCCCAGAAGAAATTCAAAAATGGGCTTTAGATACTTTAGAAATTAATCCTTCAGATGAGCTAGCTTTAGAAGTATGTTTTTTAGCGGATCTTCAGGAGGTTATTGAGTATTTTAAAAAGATACATATCACTGATCTTGATATAAATACGCGAAATAATATAATCCATTCATTACTGAATGAGTATGTTCTTAGTCACATTACTTCCATTCGGTCAAAAGAGGCTATTTATCCTTTTTTTCAAAAAATTACTTTAATTTCAAAATATTTAGAAGATAAAAATTTGAATAATTTACTCATTTCATATGATGAGGAATTATATTTAGCACTAGAAAATTATTCGTCATTAGAACCTATGGAAGTATTTCATAACTTTATAAATGAGCTTCAAAAATGGCAAGAACAAACCTCTATTTAACATAATGGCGGTTATACGAAGTCGACTTGTAATGCAATTTGCATTACAGTACTCCTAGTACATTAAATAACTGGGAGATATGATGGCTACTGTTAACTTCAGGGTCGATGAAGCCCTTAAAGAAAAATCCTATTCCATCCTTAAAGAACAAGGTATTACACCTACAGATTTCTTTACTAGTATTCTTGAGTATGTTGCTACGACTGGGAAACTACCTGTCAAAAAAGCTTTGCTTTCAGAAGAAGATGAAGAATTGTTAGCTCTTGTCCGTAAGCGCATTAATGACCCTAAAGAGATGTTTGAGGAAGTCACATTAGATGACTTATAAGCTTTTACGTCACAAGGACTTTACAGCAGAATGGGAAAAACTCCCTGTTGCTATACGGGATCAATTTAAGAAGAAACTAGCCAAAGTCATAGAGCAGCCACATATTCCAAAGAATATGCTGAGAGGCGATCTTGCAGGTTGCTATAAAATTAAATTATTAAAAGCTGGTGTCAGACTTGTCTATCAAGTTAAAGATGATCAGGTAGTTATCTTGCTCATCACAGTCGGGAAACGAGCTGATAGCATAGTTTATGACGAAGCTAAAAAGCGCATTAAAGACTAAAAATGGGAGCTTATAGCTCCCATTTTTTGACTTCGTATAAGGTGTATTATGTTAATTTTAGGAAATCTTAGTCTTTAGCTAACATAATCTTCAGTTGATATTACTTGAGCATATGCAAATTCAAAAGCGGCCATTAATGTTGCATGGACATGACCAGCAGGTACTTTAACGCCATTAAATTCCAAGTCTAGTGTTGCACAAGCATCATGTATCACTTTTACCTTATAACCAAAATCAGAAGCAGCACGAACAGCAGCATCAACACACATATGCGTCATAGCACCAATCACGACTAACTCAGTCACTTGATTGCTATCTAAAATTTCTTTGAGATTCGTGTTTAAGAACGCATTGATGTGATTTTTAATGATCACAGATTCATCTTCTTGCGGCTTAACTGTGTCCTGAAATTCAATACCATTTGAGCTAGGTTCAAATATAGGAGATTCAGCATCAGCAATATGTTGGACATGAATCACTTGAGTACCCTGTTGACGGGCTTTCGCAATTACTTTCACTGCATTAGCAGCAGCTTGTTCAATATTTACCAATGGTAATTTACCTGTAGGTAGATATTCATTTTGTAAGTCGATAACTAATAAAGCTGATTTTGACATATCTGTTCCTTTACTTAACTAATATTTGTTTTGTTCTACTTAGGTTTTTAAAGAAGTGGAAGTATTCCATTTCTTTAAGTTACTTTAGAAAGAAAGTGTTTCACCATCGATAGGAATTAAAACCTTATCTTGAATTCCTTTGTCTTTTACATATTCTGCAAGCTCAGCACGTGTTACCGACATGTGGTTAATTGCATCCATGTGAACAGCAACCACTTTAGCATTTGGTGCTTTCTGAGTTGCATGATAAGTATCTTCTTTGCCCATAATAATGGATTCTTTAAAGCCATCAACCAAGGCGTTACCTGTATTCAAGACAATCACATCAGGTTTAAATGTTTGAATCGCTTGATCAACTTCAGAACGCCAGATGGTATCTCCTGCCACATAAACAGTTTCATGGCCAGCAGCTTCAAATACCACACCCATTGCTTCACCTAATCCAGCTTTAAGCTTAGGAATACGGTACATGGCATCAGTACCGTGTTGACCACCAGTTTTAGTGAGCTTAATCCCTTCAAAGGTCGCTTGAGTTAATACACGAACATCTTTGAAGCCTTGTGACTGAATGATTTTCTGGTCTTCTTTATTCTGTACAAACAACGGCATGTTTTTCGGAATAGTCGCTTGTGCTGCATCATCCCAATGATCTAAATGTGTATGGGTCACGATTACCGCATCTACACCTTCTAAAATCGTTTCAGGCTTAATAGGCAAATCGACTAATGGATTCCGTAGATAGCTACGATGAGTATCAGGAAAACCTTCATAGAACCCTTTTTTAGCAAACATTGGGTCAATTAAAAAAGTTGTATCCGCATAGGTTACTTTAATCGTTGCATTGCGAATTTCTTGTATATGCGTCACTTTAGAGGTATCTCGCTGAACCACTTTATCATTCGCATATAAATGGACTGAAGCCATTGCCAGAGAGAGTGCAATAACAGAGCTACTTAAAATTTTATTCATGTTCCAGATCCAATCATTTAGTCATACTTGAATCATGATAGAAATCATCAAACAAAAAAATTGTCCTTAAGGACAATCATCGAAACTATTGGGACAACATGCTATATTTATTATTTTAGAGAGGTAGATCGAATGGCTATACCAGTGATTGGATTGTTCGTTTATCCCAATATAAATCCATTTCACTTCTCTATCCCCCATATCATTTTCAATATCAAGATTGAAGATAAACCCTTATTTGATCTGAAAATTTTTTCTATAGATGGCCAGCCCGTAACAACAGAACAGTCTATGATGATTATCCCTGATGGTGGGGTCGAGCTCATTAAAGAGTCGGATCTTATTATTATTCCTGGGTGGGATGATTTTAATCACGAGCCTGAACAAGTACTTATCGATGCCCTAAATTGTGCATATCAGACTGGAATTAGAATTGTAGGGTTATGCTATGGAACTTATGCACTGGCATATGCTGGTTTACTTGACCATAAAAAAGCAGCTACGCACTGGATGGCTGAACAAGATTTCAGTGAGCGGTTTCCACAGGTTCAACTTGATCATGATGCCCTGTATGTAGAAGACCAAAGGATTGTAACCTCTGCTGGAACAGGTGCAGCATTAGACTGCTGCCTATATTTGGTACGAGAAATCTATAATGCACGAATTGCGAATAAAGTCTCTAGAGTAATGGTGATCCCGCCTCACCGTGAAGGTGGGCAAGCTCAGTTTATTGAACAGCCAGTCGCAGAATCGAGCCAAGATGCACAAATTAATGTATTACTTGATTTTTTAAGAAAGAATTTAGCTTTACAACATAATATTGAAAGCCTCGCTGAACGGACACATATGACGCGCAGGACGTTCACACGGCATTTTAAGAAAGCGACAGGCATGACCCTAGTCGATTGGCTGAATACTGAAAGAATCAGATTAAGTTGTGAACTTTTAGAAACGACAAACTTGTCTATCGAAAAGATAACCGAGCTTTCAGGTTTTAATAATACCGTGTCATTTAGAAAAAATTTTCGTGAAAAATATGGCACCAGCCCTCAGGCATGGAGAAAAGCTTTTGGGATCATTAATGAAAATAATCCACCCATTTAACATAATGGCGATTATACGCAATACATTTGTATATTAATATAAATATCAGATACTTATTCAAAGCATAAAAATCTAAAAACCATAAAAAAGCCGATTTTGAAACAAGTCGGCTTTTTTATGAGCGGTTTTGATAGTTCTTGCCAATAAATTTGTTTAAAAAGTAGTCGATTTTGCGATTTTTTAAATTTTATCAATGCTTGAATGCTTAAAATTATCCACATTTTTTGTGAATAAAATTTAGGCTATTTTGTACGCCTGGGCTTACGTAAATTCTGGTTCTTTACGGCTGTCCAGGAGAGGTGAATTTTCCTATGATGAAGCCATAGAGAACAGGATGTTCCAAACAACAAGAATAAGAAAGATCGCACCAGGAACGTGAGGTAAGACAGGAGTCATACTTAGCAACCCAATATGAAAAACCCCGGCAGGATGCCGGGGTTTTTTATTGCCTATCCTTTCTCATTTGCAAAACAAACATAATGCCCCTAAAATATAGACTATAATCTATATTCTGGTTGTGGTATGTGGACTGTCATTACGACAGATCTATTTAATCAGTGGCTTGAACAGCAAGATGAACCTACACAAGAGAAGGTCCTAGCTGCCCTGGTTGTTCTACAGCAGCAGGGACCGAGTTTAGGCCGTCCTTTAGTAGATACTGTGTATGAGTCTAAATTTACCAATATGAAAGAACTGCGTGTTCAACATCGCGGTAGACCCTTAAGAGCTTTCTTCGCATTTGATCCCTTACGACAGGCTATTGTTCTATGTATTGCTGATAAAGGCGGTAAAAAGCGTTTTTATAAAGACATGCTGGATATTGCAGATGAACAATACCAACTTCATCTCACTACCCTAGGAGATAAATCTAATGGCTAAGACTCTGCAAGAATTGTTAGCTAGCCGCTCTCCAGAGAGCCAAGCCCGTATTCAAAAAATGGCTGATGAATTACTGCTAGAAAATCAGCTTCATCTTATTCGTGAAGAACTCGAAATTTCTCAAAAAGAGCTTGCTGAAACTTTGGGAATAAAACAGCCATCGCTTTCAGCAATAGAAAATCGTGGCAATGATCTTAAGATTTCAACCATGAAAAAGTATGTTGAGGCAATGGGTGGGAAGCTCCGTATTGATGTAGAGCTTCCAACAGGAAAACATATAGGATTCAATGTTTAACAATAAAAATGGGAGCTATAGGCTCCCATTTTTAGATTCGTATAACGTTGAACCCAACGGTAAATAGTCGTGTGATCAACATTCACACCCCGTTCGGCCAGCATTTCCTGCAGTTCACGATAGCTAATGCCATATTTACAATACCAGCGCACAGCCCAAAGAATGATTTCGCCCTGAAAATGCCGACCATGGAAAGGATTCATATGCTGCACCTTTAGCTAAAACAGTCTTCAGCTTACCATTCGTGGTTATTTGCAACAGTGCCGATTTTTTGAAAAAAGCATAGGTCTAGATAATCAAGCTAGATTTTTTAAAACTCCACATTGGTCAATTGTACATAAACCATCACAAGTACCTCTTAAATCAGATAGTTGTTCAATAAGCTTTTGTTGCTTGATTATATTTTCTCTGATAGCACTGACATGTAAGTCAATTAATTCATTCACATCTGAACAATTTTTCTCAGGTTTGTCTTTATAGGTAAGTAATTGACGAATTTCATTCAAACTCATATTTAAAGTTCGGCAATTCAAAATAAATTTAATTCGCTCAACATAGCCTACATCGTAAAGGCGGTAATTTCCTTCCGTTCTTTCCGGTTCCGGAATTAAACCTTCCTTTTCATAAAACCTAATTGTTAATACTGAACATGAGGTTTTTTTAGAGAGTTCACCAATTTTTAAATGCATTGAGTTAGTATTTCCAAAGATTCTTGACTCTATAGTAACTATAGGGATTCTAATATTCAAAGTTTATAATTTTTTTAATGGGTATAATTATGAGTGGTTGTGGATGTAGTAAAGAAACACCATGCGAAGATAAGAAATCTCAACAAGAAAATCATCCATCAATTGCAGAAGCAAACAATTCAAAGAATTGTGATAATACGCTTAGCTGTTGTGGTGAAGAGGAAGAAAAAAAATCTTCATCTCCTTGCTGTAACACTTCAAACAGTTGTGAAGATACCGCTCAATCCTGTTATGGTTCTGATCCCAAAGAAAATTTAAGCACTGAAGATATTTTAAAAGATTCGCACTACATGAGTGAATACTTAGTTCCCAAAATGGATTGTTCTGCGGAAGAACAGATGGTTCGTATGGCGCTATCTTCAATTGATGGTGTTCAAAAACTCATCTTTGATTTACCTAACCGTTCTTTAAAGGTTCTACATAATCAAAAAGATGAAAATATAACCACCAAACTTGAAGCTTTGGGTTTTGGTGCAAAGCTTGTGAAGACTGAAACTTATATAAGCAATCAACAGGCTAAGCAAACAAGTACCTACACCATTCCTAAAATGGATTGCTCTGCTGAAGAGCAAATGGTCCGTATGGCTCTTGCAGATATTGAAGCAGTTAAAGGTCTTACTTTTGATCTTCCCAATCGAAAACTGAAAGTCTTCCATAATGAAGGGATTCAGCAAATTACGGCTAAACTCGAAGGACTGGGTTTTGGGGCGAAACTTGATGAAACACAGCTTTCTTCAGGCGATATACCTAATGAACCTGATCCTGTGAGACAAGCTAAAGTACTTAAACTGTTATTAGGTATTAATGCTCTACTTTTCTTTATAGAATTCATCAGCGGTATTATTGCTGCGTCTACAGGATTGATTGCTGATTCTCTAGATATGTTTGCCGATGCAGCCGTTTATGGTATTGCGCTATATGCCGTCGGAAAAGCTGCGAAATATCAAATAAAAGCAGCCCATTTCGCAGGTTGGATTCAGTTATTACTTGCTGTTATCGTGATTGTTGATGTCATTAGACGATTCATGTTTGGAAGCGAGCCAGAATCAACGCTCATGATTGTTATTGGCCTGCTCGCACTTATAGCTAACGTGACATGCTTATATCTTATTTCTGGTCATCGAGAAGATGGCGCACATATGAAAGCCAGTTGGATTTTCTCGGCGAATGACGTTGTCGTAAATATGGGCGTTATATTTGCCGGTGTACTCGTGGCGTGGACGGGATCAGCTTATCCAGACTTAATCATTGGCATACTGGTTTCTTTATTCGTACTTAATGGTGCCCGAAAAATTTTGGCTTTGAAGTAAGGGCACTGTTGCAAATAACCACGAATGGTAAGCTGAAGACTGTTTTAGCTAAAGGTGCAGCATATGAATCCTTTCCATGGTCGGCATTTTCAGGGCGAAATCATTCTTTGGGCTGTGCGCTGGTATTGTAAATATGGCATTAGCTATCGTGAACTGCAGGAAATGCTGGCCGAACGGGGTGTGAATGTTTATCACACGACTATTTACCGTTGGGTTCAACGTTATGCTCCTGAAATAGAAAAACGTTTACGCTGGTATTGGCGTAATCCTACAGATCTGAGCTCGTGGCATATTGATGAAACCTATGTAAAAGTGAATGGACGATGGTCTTATCTGTATCGTGCAGTCGATCAACGTGGCGATACCATTGATTTTTATCTTTCTTCTAGACGTAATACCAAATCAGCATATTGTTTTCTTGGAAAAATTTTAAATAATGTGAAGAAGTGGCAAATTCCACAAGTGATCAACACGGATAAAGCACCCACATATGGACGTGCTTTATCACGGTTAAAACGGGAAGGTAAATGTCCACCAGACCTTGAGCACAGGCAGATTAAGTATAAAAATAACGTGATTGAATGTGATCATGGCAAGCTAAAGCGGATCATCAGGGCCACATTAGGATTCAAATCTATGAAGACGGCTTATGCCACAATTAAAGGTATTGAAGTCATGCGTGCACTACGTAAAGGACAAGCATCGTCATTTTATTATGGTCAGCCTCAGGGTGAAGTGTGTCTAATCAACAGGGTTTTCGGTCTCTAAGTACTTTTTAAAGGGAACATCATCGACTCAAATCTCTATTTGCAACAGTGCCGTTGCTATCTAACAAGAATTTCATATATTGGGGATGTATTTTCTTAATATCTATTCCTAACCCTTGGAATAGTAAACTAATTGCATCTTCCTTTTCTTTTTGCAGTCTATTATTAAAATCTTTTAAATTTTTGGAATCAGCATCACTATAACAATGCTGATAGCCTGAAACTATCTGCTCCATCCTAGTTATAGTTTTACTAAAGTTTAGCTTCATTTTAATATTACTATTGATATTCGTTAGATGACTTAGATTATCTCTAACATTTTCAATAACATGAGGTGGAATATACCAATCATATTTTGAATTCTCATATCGTAAGTCTAATCCTAAAAAATTTACTGTTTCATTTTCAGAAATAATCTGTGTTTTTGACTTTTCATCAATTTCAGGAAGTGTTAAACCTAAGTTACTCAATTCTTGGAAAACTAATTCAAATACCTCTTTACACTGCTGTTCGGAATCAAGAAAAAATATCAGATCATCCGCATAACGGACATGTTTATATTTTTGCTTAATAAGCCAATTATCAAAATCATTTAAGTAAAATGATGCTAGTAAAGGTGATAGAGGCATCCCTTGTCTGACACCTTTCCCAATCTTAGACTCAATTAGCTTTTTATGCGTCTTTGCATATTCATGAGGAATACTTGGATCGCAGCAAATTATGGATTCAAACAAATAGAGTATGTCAGTTGGTATATTTTCTCGTATTTCTTTTAGCAAAGTTGCCCGAACTAAATTATCAAAAAACGATGCAATATCTGTTTTTAAAACAAAGGGCTTTGTATTTCTTAAATCTTTTGCCTTTTGTCTTGCTCGAAATATACCTACACCTGAAACAGAAAAATCGTTAGATTTAAGTACAGCTAACTCATGTTTTAAGTTCTGGGCAATGTAATCAATTAAAATCATCTGCACTAGACGATCTCTAACGGTTGGTATGCAAATTAAACGTGGCTTTTTACTAGGATTCTTTTTATTCTCAATAATTACAGGATACAGTTTTTGAAATCTATAGCTTTGAGTTTCAATTAATTTTATTAAAGACTCTAATTGAACATTTAAATTATTCTCAAATTCTTTAATTGAAACATAGTTGGTATGATATTTTTTATCATAATTTTTAATATTTTTTTGTTTGAAAATTTTAAATTTTTCATCAAAATTTTCTTTAACAAAGTCTTTAAAAAACATAATTTTATATCTCTTTCTTCTCCATTGCGTCCTTGTAAAGCTATCTCGCAACGGTTAAAAAGGGACACATCCATTCAAATGGTAATAGCTCTTCTCATCGGTGATAAGACTAGCCAGTCCATCCTCATGGTTCTGTTCTGATGCACATTTCTGTGTTGTCGAGCGAACCAATGGTTTACAACAGTGTGAGCAATTTATTGCCATCTTTTTTCTTGAAATGCTGCTATCAGTATAACATAAAACAACATCGAGAATCAACACGAAAAACTCCACAATTATCAACATAACCACCTGATTTTCCTGATAATTTTTTGACAAAAATATCAAAACCAACTGAAACAACCACTTGACAATATAGAGAATATCGGTTCTCCAAACCGCCCGTAGCCCCACGCCCACCATCTTGAAAAAGCCAAGTACCCCCCAAGTAATGATAGCAAGGGGACTGTTACATCCATTCAAATGGTAATAGCTCTTCTCATCGGTGATAAGACTAGCCAGTCCATCCTCATGGTTCTGTTCTGATGCACATTTCTGTGTTGTCGAGCGAACCAATGGTTTACAACAGTGTGAGCAATAGTAGGGTTTTAACCGACCATTTAGATATTTGAAATATATAAGAGTATTTATATATCAGCAACATACAATAAACAATCAACTGTAATAAATAGTAAAAAACCATTTAGATAAATCTAAATGGCTTTATATTTCTAAATATCCAACTTCGGTAAACTTCTCACAATCTTCATTGTTTCCAAACTTACTGTAATCACACGCAAGAACAAATCCAATGGGTATCTAGCATCACCCATAGTTTCAATTGCCCAATCATTCGCATCATTCACAATACCACTGTCTTTATGTGTAGAAACGCCTTGACGCTCCATTACCCATTCAAGTGCAGACTTACCGTTTACCACGTAGTCATAAGCCTCTAACGGTATTTCACGGATAGTAATGGCATTGTTATAAATCACCGTATCCTTTTGGTCTTTTTTAGCGAATTTCATTTTGGTCACATAGAAGTCTTTATCTTCTAGTTGCTTTAATGATTTACTGCCTAAATCTAATTTAGCTTTGTAAGGCTCTACGGTTTCGTAATTTAAATGCCAATGTGCCAAATCTCGCCCTGCTTTAGAAAATGCCCAAAAATCTTCAGCTTTTTTCACACATGGGATACGTGGTAATTCTTTAGGGCTTTGTTGCACAAAGATTTGAAATGCAAAGCGCCCCTAATTGAGCCAAATTTA
>ERZ1023263.317-NODE-317-length-11440-cov-16.206763_pt1 | contig 11440 bp, 9 predicted proteins | sample MGYA00380461_ERZ1023263 | MGnify/ENA primary metagenome ERZ1023263 (study PRJEB33173, sample SAMEA4830316) | metagenome | study: EMG produced TPA metagenomics assembly of the PRJEB25223 data set...
TCAGAGCTATCTAAAGTGGCCACTAATTCGATTGGACCTTCAAGGCGTTCTAACAAGGCTTTTAATTGGGCTGTGGTATTTTGATCTAACATTGCTAACGTCTCCAGAGGAGTAAAATGTATTTGATAAAGACATGATAGGAGAAAATATTTAATTGGTGAAACGGTTTGTTTTTATCAAAACAATCGGTTTTTTAAATCAAATAATAAAAATCATGTATTTATGCAGAAGTTGCACATAAAAATGTATGGCTTTATCTTCTAAGATGTGGCTTGTCACTGGAATTTTCAAGAATTGACAATAAGAAAATCAAAGATTTGCTATTTGTGACTAAAACTAGGCATTATCCTGAGCAATGGCATTTAAAATTACAAAGGTGAGTATCAAGATGAGTTTAAGCCGAGGCATTTATCAGCATTATAAAGGGCAGTTGTATCAGGTGTTGCATGTGGCCACGCACAGTGAAACCGAGGAAAAGCTGGTGGTCTACCAGTGTTTATATGGTGATTATTCCATTTGGGTTCGACCACTGAGCATGTTTACCGAATCGATCAGTCTGGAAGATGATCGTGAATTACCGCGTTTTAAACTGGTTCAGGAAATGATGTGAGAGGTGAAATTGCTGCACCTCAATTCAAGGTCGCAACGAGACCTTGTTAAAGTGTAAATCGTACTCCAGATATTTTTGCACAAAAGCAGCTTTATCATGACTGCGTAGCAGATTGTTATAGATAAATTCTGGCACAGGATGATAAAGCTCTGCCAACCCATTGTTATAAAATATTTTTAAGTAGCGTGTTGAAGTATTGTATTTGCAGAAGGTTACAGTCAGGACAGTTTCCATTAGCCATTCCTCCTTTATTGTGTTTGGAATCGTTATAGTTTGACCATATGCCAAATGCAGAGCCGGATGTATTACTGATTTGTAAGAATTTTCAACTTTATCCGCGAAAGTCGAGTGTTGTGTGCCAACACTCCCGGTCAAAGCGCAGCGTATGGGGACAATCTGCACCACGGTTGCAGCAACACTAAACATTCACTGCAAAAAAACTACACTCAGAAAAATCAGAATCTTCTAAGCTTAGCGGCATCTCTGTAATAAAAACAATCGACTGAGCCATTCTCATGCAACTTTTTCAGTGCAGTTATTGTCAGCATCCGATTTATTTCGACAATACCCAGTGTACCGTGTGCCAGCATCATTTAGGTTTTGATGCGCAATATATGCATATGCTGGCGTTGCAACCGGGTCAGCGGGCAGGGGAATTTGTTGAAGCGGTCACGCAAAAGGCTTACCGTTTTTGCCAGAATCATCAGCATCAGGTCTGTAACTGGATTATTCCGTTTGACAGTCCGGAGCAGTTTTGTCCGGCCTGCCGTTTAAACCGGATTATCCCGGATTTAAACCAGGCGCAATATTACTGCCGCTGGCAAAAAATCGAGTTGGCCAAGCATCGCCTGGTCTATGCCTTGCTGCGCTGGAATTTGCCTTTACTGAGCAAGCTGGAAAGTCCTGAACGTGGGCTGGTGTTCGACTTTAAGGCCAATCCGAATGATGATCGTGCTCCCAAAGTCATGACCGGCCATGCCAGCGGGGTGATTACTTTAAATATTGCCGAAGCCGATGATGTCGAGCGGATGATGGCCAAGCAGAATATGGCCGAAGTGTACCGGACTTTGCTGGGGCATTTCCGGCATGAAATTGGCCATTATTATTGGGATGTTCTGGTGGCGAACAGTGATTATCTGGCACGCTTTCGGCAACTTTTTGGGGATGAGCGCGCCTGTTATCAGCAGGCGGTGAAGGACTATTATCAGCACGGCGCACCAAGCAACTGGATGGATGCCTATATTAGTGCCTATGCCACCATGCATCCGTGGGAAGACTGGGCGGAAAGCTGGGCGCATTATTTACATATTGTTGATGTGCTGGAAACGGCAACTTCTTTTGGCATGAGTATTCATCCGCAAATTGTGCATGAAGAGCAGCATTTTATGTACTTCAAGCAACGTGAAAATCCGTATTTTTTGACCGACTTTAACGAGATTTTTCAGGCCTGGTTGCCAGTGGCTTTTGCCATGAATAGTGTGAATCGGAGTATGGGGCAGGAAGATTTTTATCCCTTTGTGATTAGTCCGAAGGTGATGGAAAAATTACAACTGATTCATCAGGTGATCCATGGTTTGCCGCCAGTTTCGGACAATCCAATTCCTGTAGATGGTTAATGCTTGATCCATCATCAAACCCTCATCTATCATAAAATCATCCCACCTTATAAACGGCGGCATTGTCCTGTTTTATCGCCCTGTACCGTGTTACGTCCACCCACCGGTGGTGTCGCGTTATTTTCACATTCCAGATTGCCATCGACCTGATTACGGCTAATATTCAGCGTACCCCGATTGTTTTTGAGCTGGATATTGCCATTTACACGGTTATTGTGCAGCTGGGTCAGCTTGCCGCGTTCCAGTTGAATATTGCCTTCAATGCGGTTATTGGTCGCCACCAGCTGTGCAAAACGGCCTTTGGATTCCAGATTGCCATCAATATGGCTGTTTCGGAGAATGGCTTTGGCACCATCGGCCAGCATGACATTGCCATCGACCTGCACATTAATTAAGGTGCATTGCTTGCCAACGAAAATATTGTCGGAAATCGAACGATCTTTTAAGCTGCTGCTACACTGCACATCAGCCCAGGCTGGCAGGGACAGGGTGGTGAATAAGGCTGCAATTAATAGGGTTTTCATCGGTCTATCCATAGCGCATTTTTCAGTAGCTTAATCAACGCAGATGAAAATAAAAAGAATCTACAGCAGCTAAAATTGAGTAAAAATGTAAGTGCATCAATAAAAAACCACGCGATCAAGCGTGGTTTTTTTCAATCAGTTTAATCTAATACAGATTAGATTTTACCAACTAGGTCGATTGAAGGAGCAAGTGTTGCGTCGCCTTCTTTCCATTTTGCTGGGCAAACTTCACCTGGGTGAGCGTGAACGTATTGAGCAGCTTTTACTTTGCGAAGAAGTTCTTGCGCGTCACGGCCGATACCACCCGCGTTGATTTCGATGATCTGGATTTTGCCTTCTGGATCGATGACGAAAGTACCACGATCAGCAAGACCGTCAGCTTCAATTAATACTTCGAAGTTTTTAGACAGTGTCCAAGTTGGGTCGCCAACCATTACGTATTGGATTTTTTTGATTTCTTCTGAAGAATCGTGCCAAGCTTTGTGCGTGAAGTGAGTGTCAGTAGAAACTGCATAGATTTCAACGCCTAATTTTTGGAATTCAGCGTAGTTGTCAGCAAGGTCACCAAGCTCAGTTGGGCAAACGAAAGTGAAGTCAGCTGGGTAGAAGAATACAACTGACCATTTGCCTTTAAGATCAGCTTCAGTTACTTCAACGAATTGACCGTTGTGGTAGGCATTTGCTTTAAATGGTTTAACTTCAGTATTAATTAAGCTCATCATTGTCTCCATGATTGAGGTTTGTTTTGAATTTCAATTAGATTATAGAAATTTGCTTTATTGCTGAAATGGTATTTTTACATTACCACCATCGGAAAAACCGAATTGATGATTGTTTAAGCCATATTCAGGCGGTGTGTATTATTATGTAGCCGAAAAATATGATGACCACATGACAATTAAAAAGTACACCTTTTTCATTCCTCATCAAACATGATGTCAAGCTCGGTAAAATTCAAGGGTAAAGCAAAAATATTTTTTATTTTTAGGCAGACTGCTTGGAAATGTTCGTCATCGTCACAATCTAGAAGCCACCGTACTCAGTTTGCGGACAGCGGATTCGCTGCAAAAGCAGACAGGCTGGAGGGTCTGTTCGTTCATTTCATGGGCGGATTCTTCCGCTGGCTGTCATTACAGCGTAAAATAGCCGATTGATATTTTTTTATTTAAATTAGGAATCTTGTTCTGTGCAGAGTCATTTAAATGTAGATCAACTCGTTATGGCGCGTGACCGTCATCGTTTAAATCGACTGCGTAAAGGAAAAGATGCAAATGAAAAACAATATTCTGAGCTATTTGAAAAGTCCAATCTGAAAGTTCGGGAACGCCTGGGCCGTATTCCAAACATCAAACTGAATCAGGATTTGCCGGTCACCCAATACGCCGACAAGCTGGTTGAGGCAATTCAAAAACATCAGGTGATTATTGTGGCGGGGGAAACCGGTTCGGGGAAAACTACCCAGTTGCCGCAAATTGCCATGCTGGCCGGGCGCGGTTTAACCGGTCTGATTGGTCATACCCAGCCGCGTCGTCTGGCCGCGCGCAGTGTCTCGCAGCGGATTGCCGAAGAAGTCGGTGAAAAACTTGGTGAATCCATTTCCTTTAAAGTCCGTTTTAATGAACAGGGCTCGCAGGATTCAATTGTCCGCTTAATGACTGATGGTATTTTACTGGCAGAGCTGGCCAATGACCGTTACTTAAGCAAATACGACACCATTATTATTGATGAAGCGCATGAACGTTCCCTGAACATTGACTTTATCATGGGCTATTTAAAGCAGCTGTTGCCACGGCGTAAAGATCTCAAAGTGATCATTACCTCAGCGACCTTGGACGTAAACCGTTTCAGCAATTACTTTAATGGCGCGCCGATTTTTGAAGTTGAAGGGCGCAGCTATCCGGTCGAAGTGCGTTACCGTCCCATTTCCGAACTGAGCATTGGCGGCAGTGATGATGATGAGTTTGATGACTTTGAAGAAAACCTGCCGCGTGCAGTGGTGCAGGCGGTGGAGGAATGCTTTGCCGATGCACAGGAAAAAGGTCATCCTGAACATGCCGATATTCTGGTGTTTGCCAGCACCGAGCAGGAAATTCGTGAATTACAGGAAACCTTGATCAAGCATGGCCCGCGCCATACGGAAGTGTTGCCGCTATATGCACGTCTGGCCCTGGCCGAGCAGCAGAAAATCTTTAATCCATCGGGCGGTGGCCGACGGATTATTATTGCTACCAACGTCGCGGAAACGGCGTTAACTGTACCGAATATCCGCTATGTGATTGACAGTGGTTTTGCCCGGATTTCACGTTATAACTATCGTTCACGTGTACAGCGTCTGCCAATTGAAGTAGTTTCGCAAGCCGCAGCCAACCAGCGTAAAGGCCGTTGTGGCCGTATTGCACCGGGTGTCTGTATCCGTCTGTATTCGGAAGAAGATTTCTTAAGCCGTCCGGAATTTACCGAACCGGAAATTAAACGCACCAACTTAGCTTCGGTGATTTTGCAGATGCAAAGTCTGGGCCTCGGTTCGCTGGAAGATTTTGATTTTATCGAGCCCCCAGATCATCGACTGGTCAATGATGGTCGCAAGCTTTTGATTGAGCTTGGCGCAATGACGGAGAAGAAAGCGAATCCGTCTAAAGCGACTGACGAAAATAATAATCTCCCTCTGTCTAAAAGAGGGGTTGGGGGAGATTCCTTAACCAAAATTGGCCAGCAAATGGCAAAAATGCCGATTGATCCACGTCTGGCACGAATGATTCTGGGCGGGGCACATTTTGGTGCCTTAAATGAAATTCTGGTAATTGTGGCGGCACTGGCGGTGCAGGACCCACGGGAACGCCCGGCCGACAAACAGATGCAGGCCGATCAAAAACATGCCTTGTTCCGTGAAGCCGATTCCGATTTCCTGTTTTATCTCAAACTCTGGGATGCCTTGCTGGCCAATCGTGACTTGAGTGAAAACAAGCGCCGAAGCTTTGCCCGTAACCATTTCCTGAGCTGGTTACGTTTACGTGAATGGAAGAAAACCCATGAGCAGCTGGTCGATCTGGCACAGGGGTTAAAACTGTCTTTCAATGAAAAGAAAGCCAGTTATGAAAATCTGCATCGGGCTTTATTAACCGGACTGTTATCGTTTATTGCCAATAAAACCGATGAACGTAATGTGTTTATGGCAGTGCGTCAGCAAAAAGCGCGGGTTTTCCCGGCCTCAACCTTGCATAAGACCAATACCCCGTGGGTGATGGCTTTTGAGATGGTGGAAACCTCGCAGGTGTATTTGCGGACCTTGGCCAAAATTGAGCCGGAGTGGATTCTTCTGGCGGCGCGTGATCTGTTAAAACATCATTATTTTGAACCGCACTGGTCGAAAAAAGCCGGAGTGGTCAATGCCTATGATCAGATTTCACTGTTTGGTTTAATCATTGAACCGAAACGTCAGGTGAATTATGAAAAGGTCGATCAGCCGGCGGCGCATGAGATTTTCCTGCGCGATGCCTTGACTACCGGTAACTTGGGAATTATGCCGCCGTTCTTAAAGCATAATTTACTCAAACTGGAAGAAGTGGAGCGGGTCGAAGACAAGCTGCGCCGCCGCGATCTGGTGGTAGATGAAGAAACCATCTATCAGTTCTATGCCGCAAAAGTGCCGACAGATGTGGCCAGCCGCCGTTCTTTTGAAGACTGGCGCGCGACAGTCGAGCCGAAAGAGCCACGTTATTTATTTGTTGATGATGATGCCTTGTGGCTGAATGATCGCCCGACCACGCAGCAATTCCCGGATTATCTGCGTAATGGCGAATTGCGTCTGGCGGCCAGCTACCGTTTTGATCCGAGCCATGATGAAGATGGTGCGACGGTAAAAATTCCGGTTCAGGCCCTGCCACAGGTCGATGAAAATATCTGGTCATGGGGGATTCCGGGCTGGCGTGAAGAGCTGATTGAAGCGCTACTGAAAGCCTTGCCGAAAGATAAACGCCGTAACCTGGTGCCAATTCCGGATACCGCGCGCAAACTGACTGCACGAATTGATGCGACGCATCTGCGTGAGCATATTTTCAGCTTCCTGGCTTTTCAGCTACGCGGCGATCAGATCACTGAAAAAGACTTTAGCTTTGAACGGGTCGATCAGTATTTGCTGCCGTTTATTAAAGTGATTGATGAAAAAGGCCGGGTCATCGAACAGGGCCGTGACCTGAGCGAGCTGAAAGCCCGCTGCCGTACCGAAACCCATAGTCCGGTGAAACAGCTGAAAGGTGAATTTAAAACCTTCCCGGACAACTTTGTGTTTGAAGCCTCGCAAAAAGTCACTGGTGTGATGGTCAAGCAGTATCAGGCGCTGGTACCGACCAAAGACTTTGCTGCGCTGGAACAGAAAGATGAATCTGGTGTGGTGATTCAAACCTTTAATGATCAGGCAGAAGCAATTAAGCAGCATCGGGCCGGGGTGATTCGTCTGATTCATATGCAGCTGGGTGATTTAATCCGTCAGCTGAAAAAACAGATTTCTAAATCGCTGGCGCTGGCTTATTCTCCATTGGGTGATAAAGCACAGCTGGAACAGATGTTGGTCTATGCCACCTTGCAGATGTCAATTGATGACTTGCCTGTCAACGCTGAACAGTTCCAAACGCTACTACTTGAGGTAAAAAAATCATTCCTCAGTCGTGGACAGCAAGCGCTGCTCAGCTTTAATGAGATTTATATTCAATGGCAGGATATCCGCCGTAAACTGCTGATGCTGGATGAGTCGGTCTTTGCCAAAAATATGGATGATATTGAAGATCAGCTGGACCTCATGAACCTGGCCGATTTCGTGTATAACAAGCCAGCAGACGTCTGGAGCGAATATCCACGTTATCTGAAAGCGCTGGTGCTGCGTTTGGAACGTTTGCCGAATAACCTGCAACGTGATGATGCCGCCATTGTGCAGATTGACCCGTGGATGGACAAACTGTTCAAGTTTAAAAATGACAGCCGCTTGAAAGAATTGTACTTTATGGTGGAAGAATTGCGCATCTCGTTATTCTCGCAGCCAATGAAGACCAAGATGCCAATTTCGCCAAACCGGCTACAAAAAGTATGGGAAAAGCTGGGAATCGGTTAAGATAGAGAGAATTTCAAAAAGGAGTTTTACATGGGCATTCGCATTACCGGTACGGGCTTATTCCATCCTGAAGATGTCATTACCAATGAAGAGTTAGTTGAAAGTTTAAATGCTTATGTGGAACAGTATAACTCGGCCAATGCTGACAAAATTGCAGCGGGCGAGTTAGAAGCACGCCGTGGCTCAAGTGCAGAATTTATTGAAAAAGCCTCTGGCGTGAAACGTCGCTACGTGTCAGAGAAAACCGGTCTGCTTGATCCAAACCGTTTACGTCCACATTTAAAAGAACGCGCTGATGATGAAATCTCGCTTCAGGCCGAGTGGGGCGTAATTGCAGCCAAACAGGCAATGGAAAATGCCGGTGTCACGGCTGAAGACATTGATGTGGTGATTCTGGCCTGCTCGAATATGCAGCGTGCCTATCCGGCGGTGGCCATTGAAATTCAGACTGCACTCGGGATTCAGGGCTATGCCTATGACATGAACGTGGCCTGTTCAGCAGCAACCTTTGGTTTAAAACAGGCGTATGATGCCATTAAAAGCGGTGCGCGCCGTGTCTTGCTGGTGAATGTCGAAATTACATCGGCACACAATGATTTCCGTTCGCGTGACAGCCACTTTATTTTTGGCGATGTTGCCACTGCGTCAATTATTGAAGACACCGACAGCAAAACCGGTTTTGAAATTGTGGACACTCAGTTATTTACCCAGTTCTCGAACAACATCCGTAACAACTTCGGTTTCCTGAATCTGTCTGAAAATGCCGATATTGATGACAAGCGTTTCCGTCAGGACGGCCGTAAAGTCTTTAAAGAAGTGTGTCCACTGGTTGCGAAAATGATTACCGCGCAGCTGGAGAAAAATGCGATTGCACCAGCCGATGTAAAACGTTTCTGGTTGCATCAGGCCAATGCCAGCATGAACGAACTGATTCTGAAACTGGTGGTTGGTAAAGCGGCTGCGGAAGCAGATCCGGCGTTGGTGCCAATTATTCTTGATGAGTTTGCCAATACTTCATCTGCCGGGGTCATCATTGCCTTGCATCGTACTGCGCATGAAGTGAATGATGGCGAATATGGCGTGTTATGTTCATTTGGTGCCGGCTACTCGGTGGGCTGTATCCTGGTACAAAAACACGTGGTTTAAGGGGCAGAGATTGCAGGTCCAGCATGATGCAAAATGGATCAAGACGCTGAGCGCCTTATCTAAACGCTATTTCACGCCGACCTTTTTAGGCAGTGAATATATTGATGCATCCCGACCTGCCATGTATGTGGGCAATCATTCCCTTTACGGGATTTTTGATGCCCCCGTTATTATTGATTATCTGTTCAATGAACATCAGGTGGCTGTGGTTAGTATTGCCGACCACAGCCATTTTTATTTGCCAATCTGGCGCGATATTGTCAAAAAGTTCGGCGCAGTCGATGGCCAGCGTGAATATGTGCGTGCCTTGATGCAGCAGGGCTATTCGATTCTGGTCTTTCCGGGTGGCGGACGTGAAGTGCTGAAACATCCGGGTGAGCAGTATCAATTGATCTGGAAACAGCGCTACGGCTTTTTACAGTTGGCACAGGAATTTCAGTACGACATTATTCCTTTTGCTGCCTTTGGCCCTGATGATATTTTCGAGTTTGGTTTTGATGCCAGAACCGTGGTGCAGCATCGTCTGTTTCAGAAACTGCTCAAAGTCCCTCAACTGGATAAATTATTACGTCATGGCGATGTGATTCCATCATTACCGAAACACCTGATTCCCAAGCGGGTACCTTTTTATTTTCAGTTTTTGCCACCGGTAGAGGTCGGGCAGAGATTAGGTTCTGAAGATTTGACCGTGCTACGAGAAGAAATCGCTCAGCAAATTTACCAGAGCTTAGCGCAGCTAAAAGCCCGTTCAACTGGGCACTCATCCTCATAATAGCCGGGTTGTGCCTGAGTTTAAGCCCGCATAAGTGATTTTTGATAAAAATAACGAGAAAACTTTATGAAAAATAATGCTTAGGTTAAGATGAACCATCCTTTTATTTGAAGTCTTTTGAACAGCTATGCAACCATTTGTTCTCTATAACTCAGAGCAGCGCAAAAAAGTAGAATTCGTGCCACGCGTCGATGGACAGATCGACATGTATGTCTGCGGTATGACCGTGTATGACTACTGTCATATTGGTCACGCGCGTGTCATGGTTGCATTTGACTACATCATCCGTTTCTTGCGGAGTCAGGGCTGGAAAGTCAAATATGTACGCAATATCACCGATATTGACGACAAAATTATCAAACGTGCTAATGAAAATGGCGAGAGTATTACCGCTTTAACCGACCGCTTTATTCAGGCCATGAATGAAGATGCAGAAAACCTCGGCTGTCTGGCTCCGGATGAAGCACCGCGTGCCACTGACTATATCGACCAGATGCAAAACATGATTGGCAATCTGGTTGACAAGGGCACCGCTTATCCGGCTTCAAATGGTGATGTTTATTTCCAGGTTGAAAAATTTGCAAAATATGGCCGTTTATCCGGTCGTAAACTGGAAGATATGCAGGCTGGTGCTTCAGAGCGTGTCGATGTCGAAGTAGAGAAAAAACATCCATTTGACTTTGTGCTCTGGAAACATGCCAAAGAAAATGAACCGGCTTGGCCATCACCGTGGGGCAAAGGTCGTCCGGGCTGGCATATTGAATGTTCGGCGATGTCGACCTGCTGCCTGGGCAATCATTTTGATATTCATGGTGGTGGTTCAGACCTGATGTTCCCGCATCATGAAAATGAAATTGCCCAGTCTGAAGCCTCTACCGGTGAGCAGTATGTTAATTACTGGATGCATGTGGGCTTTATTAATGTCGATGGCGAGAAAATGTCAAAATCGCTCGGCAACTTCTTCACCATTCGGGATGTGATGGAGAAATTCCATCCGGAAGTGATCCGTTATTTCATCGTGTCTTCACACTATCGTAGTCCGGTGAACTTCTCGGATGTAGCACTAAAAGAAGCCAAGACGGCGCTGTCCCGTTTCTATCATTCATTTAAAGCCTATCAGGCCGTGTATGGCGACAAGCTGTTAGAAACGCTAGATGACACATTGGTCGAACGCTTTAATACCGCAATGCGGGATGATTTTAATACCGCGGAAGCGATTGCAGTGCTGTTTGAAGTCAATAAAGAACTGAACCGCGCGGTGAAAGAAGAAAATGCCGAACAGGCAGCAATCTTCTATGCTACCTTGCGTCATCTGACCAATATTCTTGGTTTGGTACAGCACAATGTCGATGAATTCCTGAAGTCAGACATTGGCCAGGATGCACTTGGTTTATCTGAAGAACAGATTGAAGATCTGATTCAACAGCGTAAAGATGCCAAAAAAGACAAAAACTTTGCCCGTGCCGATGAAATCCGTCAGTCTTTACTGGATCAGGGCGTGGTGCTGGAAGATACCCGTCAGGGTACCGTTTGGCGTCGTGCTGATTAAATCACCACTTGGAAGCATAAAGAGTTGACAGTTGTATGAAACTCTCTATAATGCACTTCCATATTGCGGGAATAGCTCAGTTGGTAGAGCACAACCTTGCCAAGGTTGGGGTCGCGAGT
>ERZ1023263.318-NODE-318-length-11348-cov-16.347206_pt1 | contig 11348 bp, 9 predicted proteins | sample MGYA00380461_ERZ1023263 | MGnify/ENA primary metagenome ERZ1023263 (study PRJEB33173, sample SAMEA4830316) | metagenome | study: EMG produced TPA metagenomics assembly of the PRJEB25223 data set...
CATTTTAATAGTTATCATTTTTATCTATAATATAAAAACCAAGTTAATTACTAGGAGATAAAAATGGCAAAAGATGAAGTAGGGCATAATTTTCTTGCACGTTTGGGTAAAACGCGTTTGCGTCCAGGCGGTAAAAAAGCGACAGATTGGTTAATTGCCAATGGCGATTTTAGCCAAGATAAAAAAGTGTTAGAGGTTGCCTGTAATATGGGGACGACTGCAATTGGATTGGCGAAACAATTTGGTTGTCATATTGAAGGTGTTGATTTAGATGAAAATGCGTTAGCAAAAGCACAAGCAAATATTGAAGCAAATGGCTTGCAAGAAAAAATTCATGTACAGCGTGCGAATGCGATGAAGTTGCCTTTCGAGGATGAAAGTTTTGATATTGTCATCAATGAAGCGATGCTCACAATGTTACCCGTGGAAGCGAAGAAAAAAGCCATTGCAGAATATTTTCGAGTGTTAAAACCCAATGGTTTATTGCTTACTCACGATGTTATGCTGGTGGGGAATGATCATCAAACTATTCTAGAAAATATGCGCAAAGCGATTAATGTGACTGTCACGCCATTAACGAAAGATGGATGGAAAGGCATATTCCAAGAAAGTGGCTTTAGAAATGTTGATACTTTTTCTGGCGAGATGACATTACTTTCTCCAAAAGGAATGATTTATGATGAAGGAATTTTCGGTACGTTAAAAATCATCCGTAATGCGATGAAAGCGGAAAATCGCGAGCAATTTAAAAAAATGTTCAAAACCTTTAATGATCCTGAACATAAATTACATTTTATTGCTGTATGTAGTCAAAAATAATATAAAAATGAACCGCACTTTGATTTGCACCTTAATGAGTAAGCTTATTTGTTTAGTTTTGGGGTGCAGATCATTTATATTAATTTATTTATACGATAGTTAAATTAATATTTAATTCTCTAATGCCATTCTGTGCAGATTCAACAAGATTTTTGTCGCAAATTATGTGATCAAAATTTGTTAGTGGACAAATATGGAATGTCGCCACTTTCCCATATTTTGATGAATCTGATACTAAAATTCGTTTTATTTTTTCTAGTTCACTTGCAGTATTTGGTGGTGATTTACCAGAAATTATTCAGGATTCTACTGCTGTAACGCCACAATCGACTTATGGTGCACAAAAAGCAATGAGTGAATTACTTATTAATGACTATACAAGAAAAGGTTTTGTTGATGGTCTCTGTGTTCGCCTGCCCACAATTTGTATCCGTCCAGGAAAACCAAATAAAGCGGCTTCTTCCTTTGTAAGTAGCATTATTCGAGAACCTTTACATGGTGAAACTTCAATCTGCCCAGTTGCTGAAAAAATGGCGTTCAGCTTTATCAAATTTCTAGGTAAGAAAAAGGAAGAATGGGCATTAGCCATTACGGGCTAGGTCGTGAGTATTCCTATTGTCTTACCGATTTTACTTATTTTCATCAAAGCTATTCTTGATTTGGGGAAATGATGGTTCTGTAATAGATCTCATTTTTCCACTAGGGATTTTGGCATTAATTATGGGATATGTTCAAGTTCAGAATAAAACATTATAGCGATAAAAACGCAGTGCGGGAGAATAGTCTCCCGTCTTTTCTTGCAGATAAAACAATATTTGACTAACTTTCTTTTTCTCAATATTTTATCTTCATTTATCTTCTTTATTACAAATATGCAACTTGACAAATACACTGCCAAAAAAATTGTTAAACGTGCAATGAAGATCATTCATCACTCTGTAAATGTAATGGATCACGATGGTGTGATCATTGCGTCGGGAAATTCAACGCGTTTGAATCAACGGCACACAGGAGCGGTGTTGGCGTTGCGGGAAAATCGTGTGGTAGAGATTGATCAAGCGTTGGCACAAAAATGGAATTTTGAAGCACAACCAGGGATTAATTTACCGATTCATTATTTAGGCAAAAATATTGGAGTGGTGGGGATTTCTGGTGAGCCAACTCAGGTGAAACAATATGCCGAACTAGTGAAAATGACGGCAGAACTTATTGTGGAACAACAGGCTTTACTCGAACAAGAAAGCTGGCATCGTCGTTACAAAGAAGAATTTATTTTACAATTATTACATTGCAATTTGAATTGGAAAGAGATGGAACAGCAGGCGAAATTTTTTTCTTTTGATTTAAATAAATCTCGTGTGGTTGTATTGATTAAGCTACTTAATCCAGCCCTGGATAATTTGCAGCATCTGATCAATTATTTGGAACAGTCTGAATTTGCACAGGATGTGGCAATTTTGTCCCTTGATCAGGTTGTGGTCTTAAAGACTTGGCAAAACTCCACCGTACTTTCTGCTCAAATGAAAACGCTTTTACCTGCAGATTATTCAAAACAAGATTATAAAATTGCTGTAGGCGCTTGTCTAAATCTACCGCTTTTTGAGCAGCTTCCCTTATCTTTTCAAAGTGCGCAAAGCACGCTTTCTTATGGATTAAAACATCATCCACGCAAAGGTATTTATGTGTTTGATGAGCATCGATTGCCTGTGTTACTTGCTGGATTATCCCATTCTTGGCAAGGGAACGAATTGATAAAACCCCTTTCCCCCCTTTTCTCAGAAGAAAATGCGACACTTTATAAAACCCTTCAACAATATTTTTTATCAAATTGTGATCTTTATCTCACTGCGGAAAAATTATTTGTTCACCCGAATACTTTGCGTTATCGATTGAACAAAATAGAGCAAATAACTGGCTTATTTTTCAATAAGATAGATGATAAATTAACGCTCTATCTCGGAACGTTGTTAGAACATTGAGGTTGTATAACTTTACAAAGTTTGATGATTTTTAACCGCACTTTTTGTTTGCTTTAATAAAGCATTTCCCCTATAAAACAGAAATAATCTCCTTGGTTTTAATTTTTATAGGAGAGAAAAAATGACAACAGTTTCAGCAATAGGTGCGTTGGTGGCGTTAATCGTTGCTATCTTCCTCATTTTGAAAAAAGTCTCACCAGCTTATGGTATGTTGGTGGGAGCTTTGGTTGGAGGGTTAATTGGTGGTGCGGATTTATCGCAAACAGTGAGCCTAATGATCGGTGGCGCTCAGGGTATTACTACTGCGGTTATGCGTATCTTAGCTGCTGGTGTGTTGGCAGGCGTGTTGATTGAATCGGGTGCAGCAAATTCCATTGCGGAAACCATTACTAATAAATTGGGTGAAACTCGAGCTTTACTCGCCTTGGCACTGGCGACGATGATTTTAACTGCGGTAGGTGTGTTCGTGGATGTAGCAGTGATTACTGTTTCACCAATTGCTTTAGCGTTAGCGCGTCGCAGCGATTTATCGAAAGCTGCAATTTTGCTCGCCATGATTGGCGGTGGTAAAGCTGGTAATATTATGTCGCCAAACCCAAATGCCATTGCGGCAGCAGATACTTTTCATTTGCCACTCACTTCCGTGATGATGGCTGGTATAATTCCCGCGCTATTTGGTTTGATTCTCACCTACTTCTTAGCAAAACGCTTAATCAACAAAGGTTCTAAAGTGACTGACAAAGAGGTAATCGTGCTTGAAACGCAAAATTTACCTTCATTTCTGACCGCACTTGTTGCACCTTTAGTGGCAATTTTGCTATTGGCACTTCGTCCATTGTTTGATATTAAAGTTGATCCATTAATTGCATTGCCGTTAGGTGGTTTGATTGGTGCGCTTTGTATGGGCAAACTTCGCAATATAAATAGTTATGCTATCAATGGATTGAGTAAAATGACACCCGTGGCAATTATGTTACTTGGTACAGGCGCGCTTGCTGGCATCATTGCTAATTCTGGTTTAAAAGAAGTATTGATTCAAGGTTTGGAACATTCAGGTTTGCCATCATACATTCTTGCACCAATTTCAGGGGCGTTGATGTCTTTAGCGACAGCTTCTACCACTGCAGGTACTGCGGTGGCATCCAATGTGTTCAGTAGTACCTTGTTAGAACTTGGTATTAGCAGTCTTGCTGGTGCAGCAATGATTCACGCAGGGGCGACCGTATTTGATCATATGCCACATGGTTCTTTCTTCCATGCCACAGGCGGTAGTGTGAATATGGATATCAAAGAACGTTTAAAACTTATTCCTTATGAAAGTGCGGTCGGTTTGATGATGACCATCGTTTCTACCTTAATTTTTGGCGTATTTAAATTCTAGGAGTTGTTATGAAATTTGTGATTGCACCTGATTCTTTTAAAGAAAGTTTGACCGCACTTGAAGTAGCTACTGCCATTGAAACAGGCTTCAAACGCGTATTCCCTGATGCGGACTATGTAAAATTGCCAATGGCAGATGGGGGCGAAGGTACAGTTCAATCTCTTGTGGATGCCACGCAAGGCAAGCTCATTGAATGTGAAGTCACCGCGCCTTTGGGCGACAAAGTGAAAAGTTTCTTCGGTTTATCGGGAGATGGAAAAACTGCGATTATCGAAATGGCTGCAGCTTCTGGTTTACATCTTGTTCCGCCTGAAAAACGCAATCCCTTGCTTACCACCAGTTACGGCACAGGGGAGTTGATTAAACTGGCATTAGATTTAGGTGTGGAGAGTTTCATTCTTGGCATTGGCGGTAGCGCAACCAACGATGGTGGTGTAGGAATGTTGCAAGCACTAGGGATGCAATGTTTAGATTCGCAAGATAAGCCTATCGGTTTTGGTGGAGCAGAGCTAGCAAATATTGTGAAGATTGACGTTCAACAATTAGATCCACGTTTGCAACAAGTTCACATTGAAGTAGCGTGCGATGTGAATAATCCGCTCTGTGGTGAATGTGGCGCATCTGCCATTTTTGGACCACAAAAAGGCGCAACGCCTGAAATGGTGAAACAACTTGATGCTGCACTTTCGCATTTTGCTGAAATTGCCGAACGCGATTGCGGTAAACAAATTCGTGATCAGGCTGGCGCAGGTGCTGCTGGTGGTATGGGTGGTGGCTTGCTATTATTACCAAGTGTACAACTGAAAGCAGGCATACAAATTGTGTTAGACCGGTTACATTTAATTGACTATGTAAAAGATGCTGATGTAGTGATTACGGGTGAAGGGCGAATAGATGCACAAAGTATTATGGGTAAAACGCCAATTGGTGTGGCGCGTACGGCAAAACAGTTCAATAAGCCAGTGATCGCCATCGCAGGGTGTTTGCGTGAAGATTATGATGTGGTGTTTGATCACGGTATTGATGCGGTGTTCCCTATTATTCACCAACTTGGCGATTTATCGGATATTCTCAAACAAGGCGAACAAAATTTAATTTCTACCGCTCAAAATGTGGCGAGAGTACTGGCATTTAAATTTCATTAAGAAATAAGGCTTGTTTTAAATTCGAGCCTTATTCCATGATTATTTATTTTGTGATGTTGAATAATTTCTCGCACCAAAAATCGCAGTGCCAATGCGTACCATTGTAGAACCGCATTTTATTGCGCTAGGCATATCATCCGTCATTCCCATAGAAAGTGTATCAATTTGTTGATTAGGTAAGGCTTGTTTAAGTTGTTCAAATAGATCTGACATTTTTCTGAACACGGTTTCTTGTTCAGCGATTTTATCGGTTGGTGCGGGTATTGCCATTAAGCCACGTAGGCATAAGTGCGGTAAATTTTCGATGTGTTTTGCTAGTGTTAGCATTTCCTCAGGTTGAATACCTGATTTACTTTCTTCATCGCTGATATTAATCTGAATTAATACATTCAATGGAGCCTTGTTGGTCGGTCGTTGTTCATTTAAACGATCTGCAATTTTTGCTCTATCAAGCGTTTGCATCCAATCAAAATATTCTGCAACGAGACGGGTTTTATTCGATTGTAATGGGCCGATAAAATGCCATTCAAGGTTTATATTTTGAGACTCAAAATATTGGATCTTTTCTACCCCCTCTTGCACGTAATTTTCCCCAAAAGCCGTTTGTCCCGCTTGATAAGCCGAAAGAATAGCAGAAATAGGTTTGGTCTTAGATACGGCAAGTAATTTTACGGTATTTTGATTGCGATTTTTTTCTTTACAAGCCGTTTTAATTTTTTGCTGAATTAGGTTGAGATTATGCTGGATATTCATAGGTTTTCCTTTATAAAAAAGTGCGGTTAGTTTACACGAAATTTATTGACTAAGAAAATTTCTGAAAAATTTGTCACTTTCTGTTTGACAAGCTCGGGAAATTTCGGTATTTCTTTACGCATTCATTTTTCAAGATAAAATACAATGAAAAATAACCGCACTTTATCCGTAATCATTAGCACGATTACCGCCATTATGATGACCATTATTATGATTAATGGTGCGGGTTAGTGCAGCAAAAACAAGATACAGAAAACCCGCGATTCAACTGAATAGCGGGTTTTTTTATAAATTTAAAAACACAATATCTAGGAGAACCAATTATGCGCGTACTTAAATTTGGCGGCACTTCGCTTGCAAATCCGGAACGTTTTTCCCAAGCGGCGAAATTGATCGAGCAAGCTCATTTAGAAGAGCAGGCTGCAGGTGTTTTATCAGCACCAGCCAAAATAACCAACCATCTCGTCGCCCTTTCTGAAAAAGCTGCATTAAATCAATCAACCGATACGCATTTCAACGAAGCAATCGAAATTTTCTATAACATCATTAAAGGCTTACATACGGAAAATAATCAATTCGACTTAAATGGTACCAAAGCACTTATTGATGCTGAATTTGCTCAAATTAAAGGATTATTAGAAGAAATTCGTCAGGCAGGAAAAGTAGAAGATGCAGTTAAAGCGACCATTGATTGCCGCGGTGAAAAACTTTCTATCGCGATGATGAAAGCTTGGTTTGAAGCACGTGGTTATAGCGTACATATTGTGGATCCGGTCAAGCAATTATTAGCAAAAGGCGGTTATCTTGAATCTTCTGTTGAAATTGAAGAATCAACAAAACTTGTTGATGCAGCAAATATCGCAAAAGATAAAGTGGTGCTGATGGCAGGTTTTACTGCGGGTAATGAAAAAGGCGAGTTGGTATTGCTCGGTCGTAATGGCTCAGACTATTCTGCCGCCTGTTTAGCCGCTTGTTTAGGCGCAAGTGTATGCGAAATTTGGACCGATGTGGACGGCGTTTATACTTGCGATCCGCGTTTAGTGCCTGATGCACGTTTATTACCAACGCTTTCTTATCGTGAAGCGATGGAACTCTCTTATTTCGGTGCGAAAGTGATTCATCCTCGTACGATTGGACCATTGTTGCCACAAAATATTCCTTGTGTCATTAAAAATACAGGAAATCCTTCTGCGCCAGGTTCGATTATTGATGGCAATGTGAAATCAGAAAGTTTGCAAGTTAAAGGTATCACTAACTTAGACAATTTGGCGATGTTTAATGTGTCAGGCCCTGGTATGCAAGGTATGGTAGGCATGGCATCTCGCGTATTTTCAGCCATGTCAGGTGCAGGCATTTCAGTTATTTTAATTACTCAGTCTTCGTCTGAATATAGTATTAGTTTCTGTGTGCCTGTGAAATCTGCAGAAGTAGCGAAAACCGTACTAGAAACGGAGTTTGCTAATGAATTAAATGAACATCAATTAGAATCAATTGAAGTGATTAAAGATTTATCCATTATTTCTGTTGTGGGCGATGGAATGAAGCAAGCGAAAGGCATTGCTGCTCGTTTCTTCTCGGCATTAGCGCAGGCAAACATTAGCATTGTGGCGATTGCACAAGGATCTAGCGAACGTTCAATTTCTGCGGTTGTGCCGCAAAATAAAGCCATTGAAGCGGTGAAGGCCACCCATCAGGCGCTTTTCAATAATAAAAAAGTCGTGGATATGTTTTTAGTGGGCGTTGGTGGAGTAGGCGGAGAATTAATAGAGCAGGTAAAGCGTCAAAAGGAGTATCTAGCAAAGAAGAATGTTGAAATTCGAGTTTGTGCTATTGCGAATTCCAACCGTATGTTGCTTGATGAAAATGGATTAAATTTAGAGGATTGGAAAAACGATTTAGAAAATGCGACTCAGCCATCAGATTTTGATGTATTGCTTTCTTTCATTAAATTACATCATGTGGTGAATCCAGTATTTGTAGATTGTACTTCAGCCGAATCTGTAGCAGGGCTTTATGCTCGTGCGTTAAAAGAAGGTTTCCATGTGGTTACGCCAAACAAAAAAGCGAATACACGAGAATTAGTTTATTACAATGAGTTACGCCAAAATGCCCAAGCAAGCCAGCATAAATTTTTATATGAAACCAATGTAGGTGCGGGCTTGCCAGTTATTGAAAATCTCCAAAACTTACTTGCAGCAGGTGATGAGCTTGAATATTTTGAAGGGATTTTATCTGGCTCGCTTTCCTTTATTTTTGGTAAGTTGGAAGAAGGACCTTCTCTTTCAGAAGTAACCGCACTTGCGCGTGAAAAAGGCTTTACTGAGCCAGATCCTCGAGATGATCTTTCTGGACAAGATGTAGCACGCAAATTATTAATTCTTGCTCGTGAAGCGGGAATTGAACTTGAACTTTCAGATGTTGAAGTTGAAGGTGTATTGCCGAAAGGCTTCTCCGATGGAAAATCTGCAGATGAGTTTATGGCAATGTTGCCACAGCTTGACGAGGAGTTTAAAACTCGCGTTGCCACAGCTAAAGCAGAAGGCAAAGTATTGCGTTATGTTGGAAAAATTAGTGAAGGAAAATGCAAAGTATCCATCGTTGCGGTAGATCTGAATAATCCACTTTATAAAGTGAAAGATGGTGAAAATGCCTTGGCATTTTATACTCGTTATTATCAACCGATTCCACTTTTATTACGTGGTTATGGCGCAGGTAATGCAGTTACTGCGGCAGGTATCTTTGCAGATATTTTAAGAACATTACAACATTAATAAGGATTCCCAATGTTAAGAATTTACGCTCCTGCATCTAGCGCGAATATTAGCGTAGGTTTCGATACTTTAGGTGCTGCGATCTCTCCTATTGATGGTTCTTTGTTAGGCGATGTGGTTCAAATAGAATCTATTTCAACTGGTTTTGAGTTAGAAAGTGCGGGCTATTTTGTTCGTAAATTACCGAAAGAACCTCAAAAAAATATTGTTTACCAAGCTTATGTGCTATTTAGCGAGCAATTAAAATTACGCGGAGCAAATGTTAAACCTTTACGTTTAACGCTCGAAAAAAATATGCCTATTGGCTCTGGTTTAGGCTCCAGTGCTTGTTCTATTGTTGCTGCATTAGTGGCATTAAATCAGTTTCATAATGAACCTTTTTCGAAAATGGAATTGCTTGAAATGATGGGAGAATTGGAAGGTCGTATTTCTGGTTCAATCCATTATGATAACGTCGCACCTTGTTATCTTGGCGGTGTGCAATTTATGGTGCAATCGCTCGGCAATATTTGTCAAAAATTGCCATTTTTTGATAATTGGTATTGGGTGTTAGCCTATCCGGGAATTGAAGTTTCTACTGCTGAAGCTCGTGCAATTTTACCGAAAAGCTATACTCGACAAAACGTGATTGCCCATGGTCGTCATTTAGGTGGCTTTGTGCATGCTTGCCATACCCATCAGGAAAACCTTGCCGCGATTATGATGAAAGATGTCATTGCCGAGCCTTATCGTGAATCTCTGTTACCTAATTTTGCTGAAGTAAAACAAGCTACACGAGACTTAGGCGCGCTTGCCACGGGTATTTCAGGCTCAGGGCCAACTATTTTCTCTATTGCCCCTGATTTACAAACTGCAATTAAACTTTCAAGTTATTTAGAGAATCATTATTTACAAAATAATGAAGGTTTTGTGCATGTATGTAAAGTTGATAACGAAGGCACAAGAGAAATTAAATAAGTTAATTTAAATAGATGAAATCAGATTAAAAACGGATTAAATATGAATTTATACAATATCAAACACCCAGAAGAACAAGTCACTTTTTCTCAGGCTGTTCGTCAAGGTCTTGGTCGGGATCAAGGTTTATTCTTTCCAGAAGTTATTCCTCAACTTAATAACATTGATGAATTACTTGAAGTGCCTCTTGTGGAGCGTAGTCAAAAAATTCTAGGTGCATTAATTGGTGAAGAATTACCGAAAGCAACGTTAGACGAGATGGTGAGAAATGCATTCACTTTCACCGCACCGTTAGAAAAAGTTGAAGATAATATTTATGCACTTGAATTATTTCATAGTCCCACATTGGCATTTAAAGACTTTGGTGGTCGTTTTATGGCACAGGCACTTGCTGCGGTACGTGGCGATGGCAAAATTACTATTTTAACGGCAACCTCAGGCGATACTGGAGCCGCTGTAGCACATGCGTTTTATGGATTAGAAAATATTAATGTAGTTATCCTTTATCCAAAAGGCAAAATCAGCCCATTACAAGAAAAGCTATTCTGTACTTTAGGTGGGAATATTCGTACTGTTGCGATTAACGCTGATTTCGATGCGTGTCAGGCTTTGGTTAAGCAAGCCTTTGATGATGTTGAATTGCGCCAAGCTATCGGGCTTAACTCTGCAAATTCTATTAATATCAGCCGTTTATTAGCTCAAGTTTGTTATTACTTTGAGGCTGTCGCACAATTGCCAAAAGAAAAACGTGATAATGTCGTGGTTTCTGTGCCAAGTGGTAATTTTGGTAACTTAACGGCGGGATTAATTGCAAAAACCTTAGGCTTGCCGATAAAACGCTTTGTCGCCTCAACAAACGCAAATGATACTGTGCCACGTTATTTGAAATCGGGTAATTGGGATCCTAAAACGACAGTTGCAACCCTTTCTAATGCAATGGATGTAAGTCGCCCAAATAATTGGCCAAGAGTGGAGGAATTGTTTAAACGAAATGGTTGGGATTTAACTGATTTAGGTTCGGGGATGCTAAGTGATAGCGAAACAGAAGATACCTTAAAAGCGATGCAGTCGAAAGGTTATTTATGTGAGCCTCACGGTGCGATAGCTTATCAGGTGTTGAAAGATCAACTTAAAGCAGATGAAGTAGGTATTTTCTTGTGCACTGCACATCCCGCGAAATTTAAAGAATCCGTAGAACGTATTCTTGGTATTCAGCTTCCATTACCTGAAACACTGGATAAACATAATCAGCTACCATTGCTTTCTGATGAAATGGATAATGATTTTGCACAACTACGGGCTTACTTATTGAAGTCATAAAGTGCGGTAAATTTTTATTGTGTTTTGGATAGCATCTGATTTTCAGGTGCTATTTTATTTTAGAAAATATAACGTAGCGATAAAATATATTAATTATTTTAGATTGGATGGAGAGAATAGCTATTTTTCAATAAGCAAGTAATTTAAAAAGTAGTATCAGATTTAGGCAATAAAAAAACACCTTTCGGTGCTTACTTTATTTTTAAGTGGTGGGTCGTGAAGG
>ERZ1023263.319-NODE-319-length-11334-cov-62.218725_pt1 | contig 11334 bp, 16 predicted proteins | sample MGYA00380461_ERZ1023263 | MGnify/ENA primary metagenome ERZ1023263 (study PRJEB33173, sample SAMEA4830316) | metagenome | study: EMG produced TPA metagenomics assembly of the PRJEB25223 data set...
ATGCGACGTCAAAATATGTCTAAATATAATGTTTTCAACCAATAGTTCAAATAACTTTATAATAATTCTAATTGATAAAATGCTATTGTATTCATTTGGCCCATATTTAACTTTTAATATGTGTATAATAAAAATAGGTATCATTTATCAAAATTTGTTTTAAAAGCTTTAAAATACAGCTTAAAATCCCAATAAACTCATAATCCACCCTAAACACAATTCACAATATCATTATTCTTGAACTCGATCAGAATTATGACGTCGTGAATCTAAATATTTCGCAAAAAAGTAAGTTCGTTGGATAATCAGATTTAAATACGATGGATGATGTTATCGCGGGTTCTGTTGCAAAGTAAAAAATATAGCTAACCACTAATTTATCATGTCAGTGTTCGCTTAACTTGCTAGCATGATGCTAATTTCGTGGCATGGCGAAAATCCGTAGATCTGAAGAGACCTGCGGTTCTTTTTATATAGAGCGTAAATACATTCAATACCTTTTAAAGTATTCTTTGCTGTATTGATACTTTGATACCTTGTCTTTCTTACTTTAATATGACGGTGATCTTGCTCAATGAGGTTATTCAGATATTTCGATGTACAATGACAGTCAGGTTTAAGTTTAAAAGCTTTAATTACTTTAGCCATTGCTACCTTCGTTGAAGGTGCCTGATCTGTAATTACCTTTTGAGGTTTACCAAATTGTTTAATGAGACGTTTGATAAACGCATATGCTGAATGATTATCTCGTTGCTTACGCAACCAAATATCTAATGTATGTCCCTCTGCATCAATGGCACGATATAAATAGCTCCATTTTCCTTTTATTTTGATGTACGTCTCATCAATACGCCATTTGTAATAAGCTTTTTTATGCTTTTTCTTCCAAATTTGATATAAAATTGGGGCATATTCTTGAACCCAACGGTAGACCGTTGAATGATGAACGTTTACACCACGTTCCCTTAATATTTCAGATATATCACGATAACTCAATGCATATCTTAGATAGTAGCCAACGGCTACAGTGATAACATCCTTGTTAAATTGTTTATATCTGAAATAGTTCATACAGAAGACTCCTTTTTGTTAAAATTATACTATAAATTCAACTTTGCAACAGAGCCATAAATAAGCTTGCTTGGCTCTTCACCTTATTTTTTCCGAAATTTGGACTATTAGGATTTTCGAGATTCTCTGTATTCTAAATTGCTTCTAAAAATATGATATGCTTATCCCCAGAATCACGAATTGATTTAATAGCTTCTTTGTAGAACTTATTCACTTGTTTATCACTGCTATTATCATTTACACCTTTGAAATTATTAAACGTAAAAGCCATGATATTAACATAAACTTTATATGGTTTTAAATATATATCATAGTACCCCTATGATATAATTACTTTTAAAGGAATGATAACGTATGAGTAAACTAGCTAAAGCAGTTAAGAGTGGTAATAGCTAAGCGATCAATTTAAACAAAAATGTTTTAAATGAATCAATCATAGATGAAATTCATGATTTTTTTAATCAAAATTATCCATTCGTATGGATTTCACCTATGACTAATAGGTCGAAAAGATTTCTATCAGATATACCTATTGAAACTAAAAATAATAGCGTGATGGGGATTATTGACTCTGTACAAATCAGATCTTTAGATGCAAAAGTAAGAAATTTCTGCAAAAAATAAAGATTTTGTAAACCTTACTGAAACTTTAATATTTGAAATTTATAAAGAAGATAGACAGTCTGAACTTAACCTATAATTTTATAAAGATATTTTTAAAGAGCATGGTTTTAAAGAAGATAATTTACTTTTCATAATTAAAAAATTTAAAAAGTATTTTTAATGTTAGGCGGTGAGTAAACATGCATTACCCTATTTGGGGTGTAGCCCTTGGATGGATAATAACTATACTTGTTTTTGGTGCTTTTATTATGTTTATTAAAGTTAAAATTGACGATCTTTTAGGACGTAATCAAAATGTACACACATCAGCATCTTCTAAAATGAATAAGAAACAACAAAATACATTCAAAAAACCTGAATCTAACACATCTTTTATTGATGGGACTTTAGCAGTGGATAAAGCAGTTGCTAATGCATTAGAACCCGGTGCCGTTTTAGATTATCAAATGGATTCCTTACAAACAACAACCAGACTAACAGCTGGGGATGTTTATAATGATTTAACAGACCTTATAATTCATGGTAATGAAATTCATCGAGAACTTAAATATAATGAAAATACAGTATATCCTGGTGAGTCTTTTTCTAATGTAGCAGGAATGCAAGCCAAAATGAAAAATTACGATGTTGAAATTAGAATTGCAGGTTATCGATTTATTCACATTCCGTTTGGACAACTTAATGGTATAACAATTAATGACATTAAAAATCAAATTGCTAATAATTCAATTTTGAGTGAGCATGCATTTGATGATTAAAATTAATAGGAGATAACAAAATTATTAATCTCTTTACTTTTAATATGTACGCTATTTTTAAGTGGTTGTGACGGATTTATTGATGAACAACAAGAAAAAACCGTAACAAAAAATTCATCCTATCAAATAAATATTAAACAAAAACCTTATATAAATATTCAGACAAACTAAAAATAGATGATACTAATACAATTATTGTTGCATATTCATGTATTGTCTAAATTGAGTACATATAAGACAAATTTTTTATAGCAAGTGGTTAACGAATTCCATTAGCTACTTGTGTATTTTCTAAATGAAAATACGAATGAAAATGAAGGAAAGTGAAGTTTCACTTTCCTTTTTATTATGAAGTTTTATTATTTTATTTTTTGACGTTATCACGCACACACACATCATCTTTGATGATACTTTTAACAAGTCTATTCATGATTACAAAGCTCATAAATTTTTCTTGATGGCTAAAAAGACAGTCGAAGAATTTTATAGCTTTTATCCTTGTAATCAATCATAATGAATTGTTGCAGTGGTTTTGTAGCACAAAGAAATAATAAAAAAAGAGGTTCCAATTATGGGAAGCAAAACAAAAAATATCTAGTAATAACAATAGATAGTTATGATGTTTTTGGAATATATAAAGAATGTGAATCCTATTATGCAATGAAAGATTTATATAAATATTTAAAAGTGAGATAGATAAATATCTAAACGATTTTTTAAATGTATAATGATTTAAGACCAAATAAATATGGATTTGAAAAAATTGAAATAGAAACTGTTAATGAAGAAAAAATACTTAATTATATAAAAGTTAATGAATTAGAAATCTATAAATCAAATAATTATATGAGAAATAACAATGAATCTTTTAAAAGAAATTAAGATTAAAACATTTGAAAATAAAGAGTTTCCTTCATTAAAAATACCTGAAGATGAACTAAAAAAGTTTATAAATTACTTTCTAAAAATTGAAATTTTAAATCTAAAAAACTATACAAGCATTAAAATACTAGAAGATAAATCCCAATAATTTAATTCAAATCTCAGATAGAAATATTGAATAAAAAAATGGATATAGTTCACTTACAGTAACTAAAAAATCTATTGAAAATTAATAATTATGAATATAAGTATAAAGTCAAAATTATGAAGTAACTTAAGTAATTATTCTCCTAACTTTCTTCTTATTTTTAAAGGAATCATTGAAAATAGTAACGTCGTTTTACTAATAATTTTCTTTGACTTTATTATTAAATCGATTCATTTTTTTGGTTTTATTTTCATTATTTTCAGTATCCAAACGATCAGGAAATTCATAAAGTTAACATCATTATTGCTGTCATATCCGTTTCGTTAAATGGCTTTTCTAGGTTTGAACCAGCTGTATCTATGGTGTATAATGAAACTAAATTAAATTCAACAAAGAGCATAAGAGAATCATGCACAAAAAGTATCCATTCGATATACTTTTCTGTTAAAAGCATTAATTTGACAGTGTCAAATTGAATTCCTTAATGCGTGCATAACTAATATATTTAATTACATAATATCTATCAAATAGAGACTAAAAAACCTCTGAAATCCGGAATGTATACCGAATAGAGATGTTAATTTGTCTCTTTTTGGTAGATAAAACGGGTTTACTTTGTCTCTTTTAGGTAGACATAACAGAGATGCGCAGCTTATTATACTGACTGTTAATAAGCTAAACTGATGAATAAAGAAGAAAATAAAATAGAAAAGTCTTTTAAATTTAAACGCTCTATCAGTTAAGAGGTGGGATGATTTTTGAATGAAAATGGAATGAAAAGACGAACTTTAAATAACTTACCTGTCATATTAGATGATCAAATTCAGGTTGAAGCAAAATATAAAAATCTTTCAGTCAATGATCTTTATATCAATATCATTAAAGACTATTATTCTAAGAAATTAGAGAATGAAATGAGTATTAATTTGAACTCAGATTTAAAAGAAATATTACTTGAAGTCATGAAAAATCAAACATATATGATTGAGTTGTTAGAAGATCAACAAAAAATTTTTCAAGCTATAGAGGAGGAATAAAATGAGAAAAATTAAAAGAAGTTTCTATGTCAATGAACTTTATAATGATAAGTTAAAGATGATTCAAAGAGATAATAATCAATCAACATTATCTTCAAGTATTGGTTTTTTAATAGACTACTATATCAAAAATGAAAACAAAAAAGATGAAATTAAAGAAGATGAAGATCAACAAAAAATCATCGACGACCTTAGCTATATCAAGAAAAAATTAAACGGTGCTGATTTCAATATTCTAGTTGCTTTACATATGTTAGCTGACATTTCGGAAGAAAAAGCTGTTACAACTGCTAGCATGAAAGATTTAAGAAATCATATCAATGATCACTATCAATCAGCTGTTAATAGATCTAAACACTATCTTGCAAATAAAAGAGAATTTTAGGTGTGATTTCAATGAGTGAACAAACGAGTCCGGCTATTAATTTAATTTCTGATTTTAAAGTTGGTAGTTCAAAGGGAGAAAGTTATAAGAAATTTATCAACTATATTAGCACAGAAAAGAATAAAAAAAATGTTAAAAAACCAGATATAGAAAACAATCTTTTTGATAAGTATCTTGATTATATGTCAATAGATAAATTAAAAAAGAAACAAGGATATAATAAAGAAAATGTAAAAAAAAGAACAACTATGAGCTTTAATTCTGAACATGAATTCATCGAAGAAAAAGAGATGAACAGATTAAAAGATAAGTTTCAAGAAGCAAATAAAAAGAATCATGTCATGTATCAAGATGTTGTATCTTTCGATAATCAATTTCTTAAAGATAATCATTTATTTAATGAATCATTAGATAAATTAGACGAACCAAAAATAAAAAAAGCCACTCGTCGAATGATTAATCAAATGATTAAAGATAATAAAATGGATAAAAATCATACATTTTGGTGCGCGAATATTCATTATGACACTGACAATATTCATATCCATATAGCTACTTCCGAAGAAAAAAACACACGAACAACTATAAAAGAAGGGAAATTCAAAGGACAATATAAAGGTAAAAGAACTCCTACAACACTTAGAAATATGAAAAGTACTTTTGCTAATTCTCTTTATAAAGATATTAATTTAATGAAAGAAATTCTTCAGTTAAAAAAAGAAATGAGAAAAGAGGTAAGAGGTAAGTAATAAGTATACCAAATAATAAAAAAATTTTACTATTAATGCCACTATTTAAATATAATAGATAAAAGCTAAAGACATTTTAATACATATAATGCTGTTTTAATGCGACATCAAGCTTCACGCAGAGTACAGATTTTCATTAATAAAAAGGTATAATTGAAATACATTTACTGAACAACGTGTTGTTATTTGTAATAAATAATGTCTCTAATTATCATGTATCTATTTTTGAAGTATAAATATAAATTTAAAAATATGGTTTTCTATATGATGAATTATTTATTTTGAATATTTTTATAAGTCCACGTGCGCCATATTTTTTCTAATGGCCCTTGTTTAAAGCATTTTAGCCATACTTTTGTTAATGCAGACATTATTAATATCGTTATCACTGATATTAAAATCGATTTACTTGGTGTAGGACAACTAGAATTGAAAAAGATTCTAATAATTAAATTTAATAATATAACTTGTAATATAAAGTTAGTAAATGCGGTTTTGCCAACTTTTTTAGCTGGCTTTAACCATTGTCGAACCATCTGACGATGATACTCCGTTAGAGGATTAGTTTATGGAGATGAAGCAAAAGTATCATGAATGAATCTGAAAAAACAAGTGTTAACCTTCTGTTTAAAATAAGATTAGTTAGAAAAGAAATGTAGATAGAATCATTGTGCCTTCTATCAGATTAGGAGACAACAGAATATTCATCAATCCTAGTAAAAGTGATGAGCCATATTAAATAATTAGAGTTAATATATGTTAAATTACTGTGAATAAGACATGAAATTTCTTTGAAATCAATTCAATATGATAGACAATCAAGAAAGATTGATTAATAATTTAATTATAGAGATGATTATCTTCCCCAAATGTTCTTCTCTATGTGCTAATCATCTTCATGATTGTCATTCATACTTAGCTAATCGTGGTTTATAGTGCTACATTTAGTCAAAAGTCTTATAATGATGCTGTTCAATCCAAACAATTAGAGGTGAAAGTTATGAGCGACTTTGTAAAATTTGCTGAAAAAGTAATTAATTTTTTACGTAGCATCTTAGTCAATGGTGAACCAAACAATTAATGAAAAATGACCACTCCTTAATTGGAGTGGCTTTTTAAGTATAAAGCATTTACTCTTAGATTATTTGACTTTCACAACTATTTTAATAAATAGTGAACAATCTTAAAATACAGTACAAATCACTAGACAATTCTTGTATACAGATTAACAATTAGTTTGTAAGAGTTGTTCACCTCTTATTATATTTTTCACATAGGTTCTCCAAAACTTACTGATAAATTTTAAGATTTGTGCTACACCACAATTGGTGTAGCTTTTTAAGTTATTATGTTCTTACCTAAAAAAATAAAGTCGCAATTTGTAATTTGTATAACTGCATTTAAAATTATGAGGTAAAAAACTTCTGTTGTGCAAAGAAAGCAATATTATTAAGATTAAGAATGCTTTAAGAGAAACTAACATAAAAGAATAGTATATTTCTAGTCGTTATAGAGCATTAACATTTTATCTTAGATGTTTTAATATTATTTTTCATTTTTAGATGAATTACCGTTTGACGTAGAATTAAACTTCTCTTCTTGACTAGTTATTCTCTTCTTAAATTTATCTTTTTGAAAACTATCACTATGAGAAGTATTATCTTCATTATACAATTCTTCCTTTTACTAATTGTCATATTTATATAATCAGTAGTATGTTCTTCTAAATTATTTGTTTTGAATATTTTTATAAGTCCACATGCGCCATATTTTTTCTAATGGTCCTTGCGTAAAGTATTTTAACCATACTTTTGTTAATACAGACATTATCAATATCGTTATCACTGATATTAAAATTGATTGACTTGGTGTAGGACAACTAGAATTGAAGAATATTCTAATAATTAAATTTAATAATACAATTTGTAATATAAAGTTGGTAAATGCGGTTTTGCCAACTTTTTCAGCTGGCTTTAACCATTGTCGAATCCCCTGATTTTGAGTAATAAACATCAGTAAAATAAAGTAAATAAAAGTTTGTAAAGGGGTTATTAAATATAATATTAAATTTTTATCGATATTAAAGTATTTTTGGTTTAAGCCTACTATAATAATAGTAATAAATCCTATGATTAATGAAATTAAATATTGACGCTTATATTTTTTGAAATTAGATATTGTTCCACTTTGCCATAAAAATAGTCCTAAAAGCATATCTAAAGTAATGGTAAGAGTAAGATGAAATAAGTTACTCTGATAAATACTGATACCAATAAAAGATAGACTAACAATTATTAATAAACTTAATGTTAATTTAGGTTTTTTTAAAATTTCAACGAACATAATAATTAAGCCTATGATAGCATAAGCAAAAAAGGGTGTTAAAAACATAAAGGTTATAATACCTACAATTAACAGGAATAAAAGTCTCCTAAACATTAATTTTAAAGGTGATAAGCTTTTTCTACGTGCATTATCCATAAATATACCCATACTAATACCGAATAGTAATGAGAATAAACCAATGAACTTATTTTCTATAAAAACTTCTTCAATATTATAAATAATAGCATCTGTATGCGTCTTTATAATATTTTCACCGGCTACTCTAGGAAATACTTCTAAACTATTCATAAAGACTATAAGATATATCGCTAAACCTCTAATAATATCTAAACTTACAATGCGTTTTTGTTTCATGAGTTCTCCTTTATCATAAAAAATTTAATGGAATTCTGCATTTTAGTTAGTTTTTATAGATAAGTAATGTCTAATAATACTACCCTATAATTTAATCAAAATTCTAAGACCATTAATTAGTGGTATACGCTAGATTTTTTTCGAATTGGTCTTTAGATATATCATTGAAAATAGTTTTAATTTCTTTTTTTGAATAATCTTTTATAATCATTTCTAAAGTATGGTATTTTTCTAAAAACTTCTGTCCTTGTACATATTTAAAAATGGGGGGGATGTGACTACTCTTTTTATAATATAAGTAATACAATATAAATTTATGTTGTTCATAATAAGAATTAACTTCGTACTTTCTAGAGAGTAATTGTATTTTTCTTAAGGAATTAGTTTTTTTAAAAGCTTTTTTAATAAGTTTATGTTTATTATATTTTGGCAACGCCACACATAGCATCTCGTATTCAAGAAATGTTAGATCAAAAATTAGACTTTTTAGATAATATGTATCCATTTATTATACCTCCTATAAATTCGAAAATAATGCAATCTAATCATTAAACATTTTTCTTTTTAAAAACAAAAACTACTAGCATTAAGAAAATAATTATATAAAACATATTACCGAGAACTAGTTCATGTAGCTCTAGTTTTGTAGTAGATTTAAGAGAATGATCACTTATTTGTGAAACAATATTCATCATATTTATAGGTCCCCATTTTAACCATGGCCATCTGTCTATGGCCATAGCTAACATAGAAGATAACAAAGAAGTTATCAAGAAAAATACTATGCCTACAGCTATAGAAATTTCTGATCTATTCATTGCGCAAGATATTAATAAAGTGATACTAAGAACCAGCCAAGTACCAATATAACATCCTAAAGTCCCTAACAGCATTTGAATGAATAATGATAATTCATTTCCAATATTAGAAAATATATTAATATCATGGTAGAAAATGGCACATAATATTAAAGAAAATATAAAGATGATCATAAAATATATAAAAGAATATATAACTAAAATTAAGATCTTACTTAATATAATGTTTTTACGAGAGAAGTTACGGTAAAGTATATTTTTGATAGTTCCATAATGAAATTCCATTGTAATAATAGTACTGGATTGAATGATTAATAAAAGTGTAACCCAAAAAACACCACCAAAATCAGACTGTAATAAAACTTTTGGGGGTACATAATTTTTAAGAAGTAAAGCTTGAAGTGTCATTAGTACAATAATGATAAGTGGCATGATAAATGTTGATTTTTTTTTGAGTAATTTAAAATTTTCTTGTTTAATTGAATTAATCATAAGCGATTTATTCCTCCTTATCTATAATATCAAGCAATAAATTTTCTAAATCTTGATCTTCATTTTGTTCTAACTCTTCTCGCGTAACTTCTTGTATAATCTTTCCTTCGTCAATAATAAGTGTAGAATCAGTAATTTTAACTAGTTCACTTAAAATATGACTCGAAATTAAAAAAGTACTACCTTCTTTTGCTTTATCTAGAATCAATTGACGAACGTCTCTAACAGCCTTAGGATCTAAACCATTCATAGGCTCATCTAAAATTATCAGTTTTGGATCATTTAAAAAAGCTATGGCAATACCTAACTTTTGTTTCATACCTAAGGAATAAGTTTTAACTTTACTATGTATATATTTATTCATTTTTAAATTATCTACGATTTGATTAATAGAATCTGTATTATTTGACTCATTTAATAATTTTAAATTATCATATCCAGACATGAACGGATATAATCCTGGATTTTCAATTAGCGCACCTATGTTACAATGGTTTTTATCTTTACTAATGGTAGTAAAATTCCCTTTTTGATAATCCGAATAGCCTAATATTACTTTCATCAAAGACGTTTTTCCAGCCCCATTAGCTCCGACAAGACCTACAATATGACCTTTATCTAATGAAAATGATATATTTTCAAGAATTATTTTATTTTTAATCCTTTTTGATAAATGATTTACGTTCAATATGCTCATATTGTTATCTCCTTTAATCAAAAATAATATAGTAGATTTTATTTTAATTTCATAGCTTCTAAAATTTCTTTGTAAGTATAGTCATTAATATAGTAATGAAAAGAACAAACTTCTTGGATAATGATAAAGACAATTTGATAGTGATATTCACGGCGTTTTATATTAGTATTTTTTATCAAAATATTTACAAGATTTTCAAATGGTTTTGGCTCGTTATCGATTTTACGCATTCCTAAATATCTGTCTTTAGGAATTGATTTTGAAAAAATAATATCATTATAGTTTTCATTAATGTATTTTGTTATAGATTGGATCAATTGTTTTTCATCAAGGATTATTTTTTCTTTCATTTTAACGTGACTAAACGTTGAGACAATTTTTTGAATTTGATTTTCTGATAATTTATTCATTTGCATCTACTCTTTTTCATTATAAATTATGATTGAAACTAACTTTTTTTCAACAGAATAATACCTTTACTATATTTCTATTTTCATAATTACTTATAGAAAAGCTGCCATCAGTTTTAAAACCAATAGCAGCAAAACATTTAAAGAAATTTATTTTTCCGTATTTTGTTTATTTTTACGACGTCCAAATACAAATAATGAGCCAACAATTGCTAATAATGATCCAATTAAAGTACCTTCATTATTATCATTACTACCAGTATCAGGTAATTGTTTTTTACTATCTGCTGATTCAGATTTACTATTTGCTTTATCTGAATCGCTATGATGACTTACATTATTACTTGGTTGAATTGGATTACCATTATCATCATGATTAAATCCATTATCTATATTATCTGTACCTTGTGATTTATCTGGATTACTTGGTTTGTCAGGGCTGCCTGATTTATCTGGATTACTTGGTTTGTCAGGGCTGCCTGGTTTATCTGGATTGCTTGGTTTGTCAGGATTACTTGGTTTGTCAGGGCTGCCTGGTTTATCTGGATTGCTTGGTTTGTCAG
>ERZ1023263.328-NODE-328-length-11196-cov-324.606319_pt1 | contig 11196 bp, 12 predicted proteins | sample MGYA00380461_ERZ1023263 | MGnify/ENA primary metagenome ERZ1023263 (study PRJEB33173, sample SAMEA4830316) | metagenome | study: EMG produced TPA metagenomics assembly of the PRJEB25223 data set...
TTTGCTTATACGTCTTTTGCTTATTGTTGTAATTGCTGATATATTAACGTATGTATCTTTCCCTTTGTGCTTGGAATAAACACCTATCACTCTATACAGTTCATTAGCTTTTTGATTTAAGTTAGACAAAAGCTTTTTATCTTCTGTGCTAAGTTTAATGTCAATTTCTCTATATTTTTGGGCTAATGCTTGTACTTTACTACTGATATCGATAATCTGTTTTTTTAAATCTGTTGCTGTTAGATTTAGCACCGATTCGTTTAACTTCAAATAATTTTTATTACCTTTGGAAGAAAGTGGAACTATTGTAACTGTTTCTTTTCCTTTATTGTCTTTGTTATCTAATATTACACAAAAATGATTACCAGAAAACTCACTTCCAATATTACTCCCTAGTTTTACATATACCACTGTTCCTCTACTATATGATTTATAATATCTTTTTTTATTGCTTGTAACATCGCTATGTATAGCAATTGAATAAAACTCTAGCCAATGAGGCATGTATATAACTTTCATGTTTTTACTATCGGATTTTGAATAAGCTTGTTTTAGTTTTTTGTTTGACGTATTTAATTTACTATTTGCTTGATTGATATTTTTAGACATTAAATAGTGTTCTCCTAATCAATTTATTCTTCTTTATATCAGCATTATTAGCACTGAAATTAACATGAATGGTACGAAAATAGATGTTACTATAAAACCAACAATTTTTATTAGGTGGAACTCATCAATTTTGTATTTAGCAAATTTCGCAATGACCTCCTATTTATTCGCTTTTTATAGTTCATGTATGTGTAAAAAAGTCTATATTGAACATCTAATTATAAGCGAATTCCTAATGCTAAAAGCAATCTAACTTACTTAAATATTATTATGAGTTTTTATTGAAATTAAATAAATTTAAACTATTTCTTTTAGTCTCTCCATATCGTTGGAAATTGGTTCTTTATATAATCAGATAAATTAGGATCTTCAAGTAATGTATCTTTAAAAAGTTCAGTTTCTAAATCAACTCTAATATTTGAAGTTAGAAAATTTTCTATTTCATATATAGATTCACAATCAATTTTGTTGCTGTTATATATATAAACACTATATTTAATTAAATCATTTAGTACATTTAAAAGAATTTGGTGAACTTATACAAAAGTTTCAAGAAATAGAAAAAATATCTTCTGATATAAGTTTGGCGACCGAATTAAATGACGCACAAAAATGGATGAAATTAAATTAAAATGCGATATACATGTTTCAGTGGTATTGCTGTGTATGGTGATATTAAAGTCTGTGAAAATAATCATGGCGAATTAATCAAAAAGCACTGCAATTATAAAAATATCATATATATATGTGATTGTATTTTATTACGATGAAGTAAATGATTTAAAGCAGATACATGTTCCATTTTTAAATGTTGAACTTCTTTGCGTAATTTTATTAACTCTTTTTCATCACTTTTTAAATTATCTTGATGATTGAAGGATCCAGTATTTTGGTGTTGTTTTATCGAATTTGAGAAAATTGAGGGTTTTAAATCATACTCGCGTATAATTTCATTCTTAAGCTTACCATTTTTATATAATCTAACCATTTGTAACTTAAACTCTGAACTAAATGTTCTTCTTTCTTTTGTCATAATAAAATTGACTACTTTCTTAATTTAACAATATCTATTCTCATAGAATTTGTTCAATTAAGTGTAGACGACTCACTGACACATCATAAGTACGTATGGAATTTTGATCGTTCATTTTTATTGCTTTATGTTTTAGGAAATGTGCTATTGAAGGGTTTAAAGATGTTTGGAATTTCTTGGTTTCTTGACTTATATAGTTATGAAAGAGGGCGTGGTCCTTTATTAAATTTCTGAGATCAGAAATGCTATAAATAAAGTGATTAAGATTTTTTGTTTTCATGTAATTTAAGAAATGGATTTGTTTTTTGTGGGGTATTTTTAATTCTATTATGAAATGGTTTGAATTTTGCAGTTGCAAATATGATAGCTGCTTCTTTTGACAAAGTAATAGAACCTTTTTCTTCTGGTACCATGATATTCACTCATTGTACAATTCAATTTAAGTATTATAAAATAATTTTACTATACAATTACCTTTGTGTAAATCGTTTCCTATTGTTACCAAATTATTTGTTTAAAAGCGTTATGCAATGCCAATCAACACTAATGGGGTGTAAGTATTTCCCTGTTAATATTTTATTAGCGTTATTTACATATACCTTCTGTAATGTGAATTTTTAAAATTACAGTTTACATGGAACGTTGTGGCGTATATTCTGTATATAGAAGTGTAAAAACACAATTGGGTTGGTAGTCCTAATGCAGTTTTAAAACTGTCAGTAACCTTCCTCCTCGGGTCGTCCGTCATTTCTAATTAAACTAGAGAAGGGATAGCATGGAGCTATCTATTTTTTACAATGGGCAATTTTTTGTAGCATTGGTAGAATATAAAATGGGAAATAAATCAAAATTTATCCAATACACATTTGGGAATGAACCTGATGATATAGAGGTATTGGATTTTATTCATCATCAATTAATGAAAATGATTGATGATGTGCAAACTATTGTTTATACGAAAAATATTTCTAGAAAAGTAAACCCGAAAAGGCTACAAAGACAAATTGCTAAGGAGCAAAAGAAACCTAAATACTCTACCCAAGCACAAATAGCTATTAAGAAAGAATTAGAATTAAAGAAAAAGCAAAAGCGGAAGAACTATAAAGAAAAACGTGATGCATTTCGAAAAAGAAAAAGAGAAATTAAAAAGGTTAAAGCAAAAGAGAAGCATAAGGGGCATTAGCAATACGACAAATAAATTAAAGCAAAATGATTTATAGGTGGTTGGGATGATTTTAATTAGTTCGTGTTTGATAGGCGAAAATGTAAGATACGATGGTGGCAATCAATTGGATGTTAGATTGAAAAAATTAATAGACAGCGGAAAAGCTATTCACGCATGTCCAGAATTACTTGGTGGATTATTAATTCCTAGAGAACCTGCAGAAATTATTGGTGGCGATGGTTTTGATGTGTGGAATGATGCTGCAAAGGTTGTTACTATTTCGAACAAAGACGTAACTGATGATTATAAACATGGAGCAATAGTTACATTAAAAATTTTGAAAAAATATCAATGTGATACAGTTATTTTAAAAGCAAATAGTCCATCTTGTGGATCTCAAGAAATATATGATGGGAATTTTACAGGAAATAAGAAAAAGGGTGTAGGTGTGGCAACTGCTTTACTCATTAATGAAGGTATAAACGTATATGATGAAAATACGTTTTTTGACCAAAACATGATTGAAACGATAGTACATGAAAAGTAAGTATTGAGGATATACGTAATAAACCAAGTGTTTAAGTTGTGCGATGTTTTATGAAATGTTTTTTAAATATCCTGAATAATATTGAAATAATAAACTTATAGTGATAATATTTATTTAACTGATCCATGAGAGTAGGAACCCCACCATACGGGAATTTCGAAATCATGGGTTTTTTGTTTTAAAGGATTGATGCAATAGATAAAGTAGCCATTCTAATATATGGAGTATTTATCAACTGAAAATTAAATCAGATATGGGTTTTCTTCATTAAATAATTTTTCTATAAGGAAACAGAGGCAACGCTACTGTCACCTCTGCTTGAAATAATTAGGATGAAATACTCTGAGTCTAAAGTCCACACCCAAATCACTCAAATTCTTAAATCCTCCAAACCTCCGACTACATCTCCAAATCCCCAAACCCCAATACTTACCAAAGCATTGATATAAGTGCCAATACTGGCAATGTGCCTTGTTTGAAAAAGATACTAATATTGCTTGAAAGGCCACCATAAATAGCAACGCCAATGATATACACTAAAATAGCTGCGCATATTTCTTTTGGATTACTGCTGATAAACAAACCGTATATTAGCAAAACTCCGATTAAACCGTTATATACGCCTTGGTTCTTCAAAAGTACGTTAATATTTTTGTCTTTCAATTTATCGACGCTTATATTAAATGTCTCGCTAGTCTTTTTGGAAGTTGTAGCAATCGTTTCAAGGTACATAATATAGAAAAACTCTAATGCCACAAATATGATTAAAATTGTTGAGATGATATTCACTGTAACGCTCCTTTATTATTAAATAATTTCTTGTAAAAATGATTGCAGTGTCTGTGGTTGATCATTGACTAATTGTTTGAAATCATTGGATTCTTGGTCTAATAGTCCTCTTGCTCCTGCGTCGTACATTGATGCCAATAATGCACCAAAGCCTTTAGGTTCATCGTACATTTCTGCAAATGTCTCTAATGAAACGGGTTCATATTTAATTTCTGTGCCTGATGCCTCAGATAAAATTGCAGCAAGTTCTTTCATATCATAACTGTAGCCTGATAATAAATAACGTTTGCCCCAAGTATCTGGATTTTTAATAATAGCAATGACGCCTCTAGCAATATCATTTCTAGTAATATAATTAATACGACCATCACCAGCTGGATAAATCAGTTTGTGCATATTCATCAATTCTGGTAAATAGGGTTTAAGTGGATCCATGTACATTGCCATTCTTACATACGTATAGTCAATGCCACTTGTTGCCAATAGACGTGCTGCATAACCAAAATAAGGACTCATATGGAATGGATTATTATGCTGATCTGCGTAATAACCTATGAAAATGATATGAGCAACGCCACTTTGCTTTGCCGCATATACTAAATTTTCCACTTCAGGAATACGTTTGAATGATGGATGAATAATACTTGGAATAAACACAACGGTATCCATTCCTTTAAATGCTTCTACCATGCTTTCTTGATTAAAATAATCTAATTGTCGAACAGAAACTTTTCCGCGCCAATCTTCTGGAACTTTCTCAACATTTCTAACACCAATGTGAAAATGATCTATGTGATTTGCAATGGCTTGATTTGTAATATGTGTGCCTAAATGACCTGTAGCACCTGTTAACATAATATTCATTCACTTCATCTCCTAATCTTTATATACATAACATAATACTTATTTGATGGTTTTCAAAACATTTGATTTTATAAAAAATTGTAATCTGTATTTATTGTCGCCGTGTATAGTAAATACGTATATGTTATTAATGTTGAAAATACCGTAATGACGCGTTTTAGTTGATGTGTGTCACCATGATCTTTGAAATTTTTGACATGGTACTGCGACGATATGGTGTCATTTTTGTGTCTGAAAGTTTTACATTTTTTAAAATAAAAATGGTATAAAGTGTGAATTGTATAAAAAAGAGTCTCGACGGATAAGAATTGATTAATAACAGTTAGCATTTTATTAATTACCTTAACAATGATTCAAGTTTAGTTAAATGAGGTTTAATTTGAAAGTGGATAGCGCCTCAATATAATGTGGGTAGATTGTTCATATTACGTAATTGAAAAATCAAATTTAAATAGATTGGGGCTAAAAATTATGAAATTTAAAGCGATAGCAAAAGCAAGTTTAGCATTGGGAATGTTAGCAACAGGTGTAATTACATCGAATGTACAATCAGTACAAGCGAAAACAGAAGTTAAACAACAAAGTGAATCAGAGTTGAAACACTATTATAATAAACCATTTTTCGAGCGTAAAAATGTGACTGGATATAAATATACTGAAAATGGTAAAGATTATATGGAAGTCGCAACAGATCATCAGTATTATCAAATATCGTTACTAGGTCCGGATAAAGATAAATTTAAAGAAGGAAATAATCCAGGTCTAGATATATTTGTCGTTAGGGAAGGTGACAGTAGGCAAGCTGCGAATTACTCAATTGGTGGCGTAACAAAAACAAACAGTCAACCTTTTATTGACTATATACACACACCAATCCTTGAAATCAAGAAAGGTAAAGAAGAACCACAAAGTAGTCTATACCAAATTTATAAAGAAGACATCTCATTAAAAGAACTTGATTATAGATTACGAGAACGTGCAATTAAGCAACATGGCTTGTATTCAAATGGTCTTAAACAAGGTCGAATTACAATTACAATGAAAGATGGCAAATCACATACTATCGATTTAAGTCAAAAACTTGAAAAAGAACGTATGGGTGATTCTATCGACGGCAGACAAATACAAAAAATTCTAGTAGAAATTAAATAATACATTCTAACAACAAAGCGCTATGTTGAATAGTGCTTGTTATAGAAACTATGGAAGTTAAGCGACGTACTGTTGCTTAGCTTCTTTTTTGAGGGGAAAAGTTACAAAACTCACACAAACAGTCGCACCACGCATTATCTTTTGCTTAAATAGCTTAATCATATTTTATGAATAGTTAAAAACAGGTTAATGTGAATATCAGCACACAGCTCCTATAATATGGGTGTATGATTCAAATTACGTAATAAAACAATCTAATTATAATAGATTGGAGCACACAACTATGAAAATGAAAAATATTGCAAAAATAAGTTTGTTATTAGGAATATTAGCAACAGGTGTAAACACTACAACGGAAAAACCAGTTCATGCCGAAAAGAAACCTATTGTAATAAGTGAAAATAGCAAAATATTAAAAGCTTATTATACTCAACCTAGTATTGAATATAAAAATGTGACAGGTTATATCAGTTTCATTCAACCAAGTATTAAATTTATGAATATCATAGATGGTAATTCTGTTAATAATCTTGCTTTAATTGGCAAAGATAAGCAACATTATCATACGGGTGTACATCGTAATCTTAATATATTTTACGTTAATGAGGATAAGAGATTTGAAGGTGCGAAGTACTCTATTGGGGGTATCACAAGTGCAAACGATAAAGCTGTCGACCTAATAGCAGAAGCAAGAGTTATTAAAGCAGATCATATTGGTGAATATGATTATGACTTTTTCCCATTTAAAATAGATAAAGAAGCAATGTCATTGAAAGAGATTGATTTTAAATTAAGAAAATACCTTATTGATAATTATGGTCTTTACGGTGAAATGAGTACAGGGAAAATTACCGTCAAAAAGAAATACTACGGAAAGTATACATTTGAATTGGATAAAAAGTTACAAGAAGACCGGATGTCCGATGTTATCAATGTCACAGATATTGATAGAATTGAAATCAAAGTTAGAAAAGCATAACACACATACTTGACGACGAAATAATTTGAAATTGAAATAGAGAGGTTAAGTGACGATCAAACGTTGCTTAACTTCTTTTTAATGCTTAAAAATCATTTCAAAGGCACATAGAAACGCTATATTAACCTCATAATCACTCATTATTTTTTGCTTAAATTACTTAATAATACTTCAATAATTGTTAAAAGGGGTTTAATGTGATAATCTTAGAATGCCATCTATAATGATGTTGTATGATTCAAATTACGTAAAAAGACAATCGAATATAATATAGATTGGAGCATACAATTATGAAAATGAGAACAATTGCTAAAACCAGTTTAGCACTAGGGCTTTTAACAACAGGCGCAATTACAGTAACGACGCAATCGGTCAAAGCAGAAAAAGTACAATCAACTAAAGTTGACAAAATATCAACGCTTAAAGCAGAGCGATTAGCAATGATAAACATAACAGCAGGTGCAAATACAGTAACAACACAAGCAGCTAAAACAGGACAAGAACGCACGCCTAAACTCGAAAAGGCACCAAATACTAATGAGGAAAAAACTTCAACTTCCAAAATAGAAAAAGTATCACAACCTAAACAAGAAGCGCAGAAATTGCTTAATATATCAGCAACGCCAGCGCCTAAACAAGAACAATCACAAACGACAACCGAATCCACAACGCCGAAAACTAGAGTGACAACACCTCCATCAACAAACACGCCACAACCAATGCAATCTACTAAATCAGACACACCACAATCTCCAACCATAAAACAAGCACAAACAGATATGACTCCTAAATATGAAGATTTAAGAGCGTATTATACAAAACCGAGTTTTGAATTTGAAAAGCAGTTTGGATTTATGCTCAAACCATGGACGACGGTTAGGTTTATGAATGTTATTCCAAATAGGTTCATCTATAAAATAGCTTTAGTTGGAAAAGATGAGAAAAAATATAAAGATGGACCTTACGATAATATCGATGTATTTATCGTTTTAGAAGACAATAAATATCAATTGAAAAAATATTCTGTCGGTGGCATCACGAAGACTAATAGTAAAAAAGTTGATCACAAAGCAGAATTAAGCATTACTAAAAAAGATAATCAAGGTATGATTTCACGTGATGTTTCAGAATACATGATTACTAAGGAAGAGATTTCCTTGAAAGAGCTTGATTTTAAATTGAGAAAGCAACTCATTGAAAAACATAATCTTTACGGTAACATGGGTTCAGGAACAATCGTTATTAAAATGAAAAACGGTGGGAAGTATACGTTTGAATTACACAAAAAACTGCAAGAGCATCGTATGGCAGATGTCATAGAAGGTACAAACATTGATAAAATTGAAGTGAATATAAAATAATCATGACGTTCTCTAAATAGAAGCTGACATCGGTAACACAAGAAGTTAAGTGACAACGGTTTACATGTTGCTTAGCTTCTTTTATTATGTGCAATGATGTAAAAAGACGAATATTCATTTGTTTGTAAAAGTGGCATTTCTATGTCTTAAAAGTGACGAAACTTCAAATGTGCCAAGTGTTGAATCACATCAAAATCATTTTTATTTAACGAACATTATGGATTTCTTAATTTACTTAACGATGATTCAAATATAGTTAAACAAGGTTTAATGTGAATGGAGCAATACGCCATCTATAATAAAGCTGTATGATTCAATCAATGTAATCGAACAAATCTAATAATTACGAATGGAGCATACAACTATGAAAATAACAACGATTGCTAAAACAAGTTTAGCACTAGGCCTTTTAACAACAGGTGTAATCACAACGACAACGCAAGCAGCAAATGCAACAACACCATCTTCAACTAAAGTGGAAGCACCGCAACAAACAGCAAATGCGACAACACCGCATTCAACTAAAGTGGAAACACCGCAACAAACACCGAACGCGACAACACCATCTTCAACTAAAGTGGAAACAACGCAAGCAGCAAACGCGACAACACCATCTTCAACTAAAGTGGAAACACCACAACAAACACCAAATCCACCAACCTCGCCTTCAACTAAAGTGGAAACACCGCAACAAGCAGCAAACGCGACAACACCATCTTCAACTAAAGTGGAAGTACCACAATCAACACCGCTCTCAACTAAAGTAGAAGCACCGCAATCAAAACCAAACGCGACAACACCACCTTCGTCTAATGTAGACACATCACCACTACAATCGCCAACCACAAAACAAGTACCAACAGAAATAAATCCTAAATTTAAAGATTTAAGAGCGTATTATACGAAACCAAGTTTAGAATTTAAAAATGAGATTGGTATTATTTTAAAAAAATGGACGACAATAAGATTTATGAATATTGTTCCAGATTATTTCATATATAAAATTGCTTTAGTTGGTAAAGATGATAAAAAATATGGTGAAGGAGTACATAGGAATGTCGATGTATTTGTCGTTTTAGAAGAAAATAATTACAATCTCGAAAAATATTCTGTCGGTGGTATCACAAAGAGTAATAGTAAAAAAGTTGATCACAAAGCAGGAGTAAGAATTACTAAGGAAGATAATAAAGGTACAATCTCTCATGATGTTTCAGAATTCAAGATTACTAAAGAACAGATTTCCTTGAAAGAACTTGATTTTAAATTGAGAAAACAACTTATTGAAAAAAATAATCTGTACGGTAACGTTGGTTCAGGTAAAATTGTTATTAAAATGAAAAACGGTGGAAAGTACACGTTTGAATTGCACAAAAAATTACAAGAAAATCGCATGGCAGATGTCATAGATGGCACTAATATTGATAACATTGAAGTGAATATAAAATAATCATGACATTCTCTAAATAGAAGCTGTCATCGGAAAAACAAGAAGTTAAGTGACAACGGCCTACATGTTGCTTAGCTTCTTTTGTTATGTTCGATGATTTGAGAACCCGAATTTTCAATGGGTCCAAATATGACGTGGAAGAGACCTGAATTTATCTGTAAATCCCTATCTATCGGGTGTGAAGCGCAACGGGATCAGTTTTATTTAACGAACATTATAGATTCCTTAATTTACTTAATAATGATTCAATGATTATTAAACAAGGTTTAATGTGAAAGGTCAAATACGCTAACTATAATAAAGCTGTATGATTCAATAGACGTAAGCGAACAAATCTAATAATTACGAATGGAGCATACAACTATGAAAATGACAGCAATTGCGAATGCAAGTTTAGCATTAGGTATTTTAGCAACAGGAACAATAACGTCATTGCATCAAACTGTAAATGCGAGTGAACATGAAGCAAAATATGAAAATGTGACAAAAGATATCTTTGACTTAAGAGATTACTATAGTGGCGCAAGTAAGGAACTTAAAAATGTTACTGGTTATCGTTATAGCAAAGGTGGCAAGCATTACCTTATCTTTGATAAAAATAGAAAATTCACAAGAGTACAGATATTTGGTAAAGATATTGAAAGATTTAAAGCACGCAAAAATCCGGGATTAGACATATTTGTTGTTAAAGAAGCGGAAAACCGTAATGGCACAGTGTTTTCATATGGTGGTGTCACTAAGAAAAATCAAGACGCTTATTATGATTATATAAACGCACCAAGATTTCAAATCAAGAGAGATGAAGGTGACGGTATTGCTACGTACGGTAGAGTACACTACATTTATAAAGAAGAGATTTCACTTAAAGAACTCGACTTTAAATTGAGACAGTATTTAATTCAAAATTTTGATCTGTATAAAAAGTTTCCTAAAGATAGTAAGATAAAAGTGATAATGAAAGATGGCGGCTATTATACGTTTGAACTTAATAAAAAATTACAAACAAATCGCATGAGTGACGTCATTGACGGTAGAAATATTGAAAAAATAGAAGCCAACATTAGATAATTCAATGAAATATGGATAATAGTAAAATATGGATAGTATAGAGGAGTTAGGCAACATAAGTTGCTTAGCTTCTTTTTTGTGTTGGAGAGATGAAAAATAGAAGAGGGTTCATGATCAAAATTTTGGAAATAGTTGATACCTATAGTCGCGCGTTGTCCTTTTCGTGACATGAAACAATGTGG
>ERZ1023263.329-NODE-329-length-11168-cov-317.854315_pt1 | contig 11168 bp, 10 predicted proteins | sample MGYA00380461_ERZ1023263 | MGnify/ENA primary metagenome ERZ1023263 (study PRJEB33173, sample SAMEA4830316) | metagenome | study: EMG produced TPA metagenomics assembly of the PRJEB25223 data set...
TTTTCATTTCAATTGGCTATGCCATTCAATACTTAACTGCAGCGCTTTATGGTTTGTAAGGTGAAGGTGATGAGTAACGGGTAGTTCGGGAGAGGTTAACTTGCGTTGATTTTGATAAAGTGATCATAGCTTTTAGTACTTGAGGATTTTTATTGTTGCTGTTACGAATGTGGTCATGTTTAATGCGGGACAGTAATTTAAGTTGTTTTTTTACAATTGAGAGTGTGATATTTCGATTCGGTTCGAATTACTTTACATGGGAATAAAATAAATTAAAAAGAAGCGGCCTAGTGTCAGTTGTGAATATACTGAACATTGGTCGCTTTATTTAGTAGTATGATATGTAGTTTAGCTATTAATTTTTTTCAGGTCATCCTTAATGCTGTCTATCTCAGACATGGCACTTTTAACCCAATCTCCTTGAGCTGCACCTTTAAAATTAGCTTTAAAAGCTTCGCAATGTTGCGCCATTTGTTCAATTAATACTTTTTCTTCACCTTTTAATCCGTTTTCAATATCTTTGTATTTATGCTTATGTTCAGGTGCAATAACTGTACGAATATTTTCTTTTTGAGCATCCTTTATCATTGACTTTATTTCCGGTCTTAAAACTGGTTCTATCATTGGACTCATCTCCTCCAAATAATCAATCACTTAGTTTATCTAACTGCTTTTCATAAGATTTCTTTAAGTCTTTTTTATATTCTTCTAATTTCCATTCTTGCTTTCTAATTATTTCATTGATTTCTTGCTCATACGCTTCTATATTTCTTGTCATTTTTCTTTGTGCATCTTCACTATAATTCATTTCATGCTTCAAATATTGAAAAACATCATAACTACGCTCATTTTCTTTTCGAGTTCTATGCCTAAGTTCATTCAAATTTTGCAGTTCATTCTCTATACGTTTTTTCTCAGATTCATATGCTTCTTCTAATTCATTTTTATTATTAATTCGATTAAATATCATAGTAAATCACCTATTTGCGAAGCAAGTGCTTGATCTTTATCAACGATTTCATTAATACTAGATCTAACTCTTGTAATATAATTTGATATAGATGAACCTATTGTTGAAAGTTGTTTTTCTTTTGCAGATATCATTTTTTTAGGTTCCCCTACCATACTACTTTCATTCACATGACCTTCATCTAAAGCTTCTAGCACTTCATTCACGGTTATATCTTTACCTACAGCGTTTCCAGCTTTTTGCGCGTCTTCCCAATTTTTTTCAAATTTCTTTTTCTTTTCATTATACATTTTTTTGATTTGATTAATTTCGTCCTCTATCAGTTGATTGAATGACTGCGCAATTGTTAAAGCTGTTAAACTTTCTAAAACTTTCTGTTGCGAAGAAGATAACCAACCACCATTTGTAGTCATCATATTAGCTCTAAGTAATTCTATACTAGCTAATTTAGATATAGCATTATTAGAATGCTTTACAAATGACTTATTATTTTTTTCTGCATAACCTTGTAGTTTTTTGAGTTCTTTTTTTATAGCTTTTTGTTCTTCTTTGGTTAAAAAACCTTCCATTTCATGACCTTTACCATTTTTGAAGACTTTATCATTACCGAAAAAAACATAATGCTTATATTTCTTCAGATTTTCTGTCAATTCATCATTTTCTGCAACAAACCTAGTAATATTACCTTTATAATTTTTATATAACTCTAACAATCGTTTTCCATCTGGGGAATTAGGGTCCAAACTAAATATAGAAATAGGAGCTGGATTATAGACAACAATGTTCGGAATACCATTGCTCATACCTAATATTACCGCTTCTCTACCACCTAGTGAATGCCCCGTAATAAAATCAATGTCATACTTATTTTTTATTTTTTTGATGAATTCTTGTGTTTCTTCATAATGTTTGCTGTTATCCGAAGGAGGAGATGTTCCAATTTGGACATCGGAAATTAAATCCTTAATAGTCTCACCCGAGTCTAATAAATCTTGTCTTGTTGAAAAACTCGGTTCCAATAGTTGCTTAGCAAGAGCTTCTTTTTTGAAATTTGTGCCAGTCATGCCAATCATTACTTTACCAGTATCTTTATTAAGGAAAGCAGATGCTGTCACGCCGTACTTTATATCCATGTGACTATCTATATATTCAAGATTAGAAGGGAATTTACCATCTGAACGTAACGTATCTAATTGTCTTTTTATTCTTCCATTATTAACACCATGTAGATAAGCATTTTCAACTTCATAACTTATTTTAGAAACAGCCGTGGTTTCTTCAGTATTATTATCGATAATTCCTGAATCTATTTTGTATTTATCTTTCATCGTTTTTCACCTTCGCTGGCTTATAACTTAAATAGTCAATAACTGATATATCTCTATCCTCTTTTGAAAAGTCTATTTCTAACCTTTTGTATCCAACAGAGCTTCCTTTTAAGTCTCCATCAATATGCATTTTAAGTATTGGCGCTTTATCATTAGGAATGCTATAACGATTTCTTAATTGCTTAACATTTTCATCTTTATTACTCATTTTATATTCCACATCATAACTTGGAACATTCTCATTAATTGAGACATCACCATTGCTGTAGTTTTTCAATTCTTTAATATTTGCATACTGACCGAAAAACTTAAAATTTTCTATTCTTTCTTTAAGATTTTGATTTTCAACCTTGTCTAATAAAATAATTTTATTGTTTTTCATTTCAACTTTATAATTTTTTCTATCAGGAAGTTTATCATTTTCATAAAATGTCTTAACAAAATAATATCCCTTAGCTGTGCGTGTATTTCTATCTAAGTGTAAGACCATACCTTCATTACTTAATTCGTCTGATTTATTACTTTTGGCGAAATCTGTATATATCGTCCACATTCCTTTGTCGCCTTTTTCAAATTCGCCATCTCGATATCCTTCTTTATCATATAGATCCTCGAGATTCTTAATAGGATACATGTCTAATGTTTTCGCAAAACTCTTTTTGATTTGTTCTTCTTTTGAATCTGTTTTATTTATTTGTTCATCTTTCATATTTCCACATCCCCCAATAAAAATGATCAAAAGTAATACACTCATGTACATAGCAATTTTTTTTATATACTCCATCATTTCACATCTCTCTGCTTTATTTTTATACACATTTGAATATTTCATACAACTTAATAAAATAGTGATTATTACACTTTTATGTTATCAAACAAAACTAACTTATTCAATTTAATACATGTAATTCATTTAACTTTATTATTAAATGTTCTAACGTTATTTTTTATATTAGTAATTATATTTATTTATCCTCGCTTGGATTAAAGTAGACACTATCTGTGAAGTAAATGTTTTCTTTCTTATTTTCAACAAAGGTAAATTCAATATTTTTATATCCAACTGATGAGCCTTTTAAATTACCTGAGCCTTTCAATAATAATTTGGGCGCTTTTTGCGTCGGGATATCATATCGCTTACGTAATTGCTCTACATTATAATCACTGTTTTTCATTTGATATTGTGCAGAGTATATTGGTACTTCTGGGTTATATGACACTTCGTCCTCTTTATAGTTTTCCAATTCTTTGAAATTCCCGTATTGTACAAAGAATTTAAATTCTTCAATTTCTTTTTTTACTTTTTCGTCATCAATTGGTTTTAATGGAATGATTTTATTCTTTTCTATTTTTACAGGATACCTTTTTGTATGATTGTGTGTCATTCCATCGCTATCTTCAACAACTTCTCTAACAATATAATTCCCTTTAGCCGTTCTAGTATTTCTGTTAATTTCTATAACTGCTCCCCTAGATTCCAGATTTTCTCCTTTTAATTGGATTTTCATTTCAGATCTAATTAGCCAAGTCCCTTTATCATCTTTTTTAAATTCTCCATCTCGATATCCTTTTTTATCATAAAAGTTTTCTAGATTTTCAGTAGGATACATATCTAATGTTTTCGCAAAGCTCTTTTTGATTTGTTCTTCTTTTGAGTCTCCAGTGATCTTATTACCACCACAAGATGTTACAAAAATGATTAAAATCAATAGACTTATGCACAATCCAATCCTTTTTATAGATTTCATTGTTACACACCACCCTCATCATTCATCATCTTCATCCAACTTCGCCGGCTGGAAATTTAAAGAATCTATTACTGACAAATCGCTTTTTTCACCTTTTGAAAAGTCAATTTCCAACTTTTTATAACCCACAGAACTTCCTTTCAAATTACCATCAATATGCATTTTTAATACCGGTGCTTTATCAGTTGGAATATTATAACGACTTCTTAATTGCTTAACATTTTCATCTTTATTGCTCATTTTAAATTTTGCGTCATAACTTGGAACATTCTCATTAATTGAGACATCACCATTGCTGTAGTTTTTCAATTCTTTTAGGTTTGCATATTGTCCGAAAAATTTAAAGTTTTCTATTCTCTTTTTTAGATTTGTATCTTCTACTTTATCTAATAAAATGATTTTATTATTTTTCATTTCAACATTATAATTTTTTCTATCTGGGAATTTATTCTTTTCATAAAATGTCTTAACAAAATAATGTCCCTTTGCAGTCCGTGTATTTCTATCTAAGTATAAGACCATACCTTCATTACTCAATCCACCTTGTTTATTACTTTTGGCGAAATCTGTATATATCGTCCACATCCCTTTATCACCCTTTTTAAATTCGCCATCTCGGTATCCTTCTTTGTCGTATAAATCCTCTAGGTTCTTAATTGGATACATATCTAACGTTTTCGAAAAACTCTTTTTGATTTGTGCTTCTTTTGAATCTTCTTTTGGCTTTTCTGAAGTATCGCTTGATTTATTGCAACCTATTATAAAAACACTCACAATCATAACAATTATGTAAAGTACAACTCTTTTAAAATATCCCATCTTTTCACTTCTCTCTTGTTTCAAATCAGTTTATGCACTTGGTTTTATTTATTATTTACTGTGTGATGGACCGAAGTTCAAAAAATCACTCATAAAAGTCTCATCATCTTTCTCCTTAGAAAATGTGTATTCTATCTGTTTATATCCAACTGAGCTACCTTTAATATCGTCGTCTATATGCAGTTTTAATATTGGAGACTGCTTGGTTGTAATTGGGTACTTTTCTCTAAGTTTTTTTACATTTCCATCACTATTATTCCTTTTGTACTCTGCTTCATAATAAGGAACATTTTCATTGCTAGATATTCTTCCATTTTTATAATTTTTCAAGTCTTTAAAATCGGCATATTGCCCGAAAAATTTAAAATTTTCTATTTTTTGTTTAAGGTTTTCATCTTCTACTTTGTCCAATAGAACTATCTTATTGTTTTTAAATTCAACACGGTATTTTTTTTCGCGTGTCAACTTATCCACTTCATCATAAGTGGTTCTTACAGTATAATATCCTGTTGCTGTCCTCGTATTTCTATTAAAATGTAATACCATACCTTCGCTATTCATTTCACCTTGTTTGTTGCTTTTAGCAAAATCTGTTGATATTGTCCATGTACCTTTGTCGCCCTTTTTAAATTCACCATCACGGTATCCTTCTTTATCGTATAAATCCTCGAGATTCTTAATTGGGTACATTTCTAATGTTTTCGCAAAACTCTTTTTGATTTGTGTTTCTTTCGAGTCTTCTTTTGATTTTTTTGCAGTATCGCTTGATTTATCACAACTTATTATAAAAGCACTCATAACCATAATAATAACTATGTACAATACAAGTCTTTTTAAATAACCCATCATTTCACAACTCTCTTTATTCTCAATATTTGTTTTTGTTGACCAATATCAACTTTTTGTCATTTTGTTACTTGGAACGAACTCAACGCTGTCAACATAATAAATGCTTTCTTCTTTACTTCTACTAAATATGATTGCTATTTCCTTGTCTCCCACAGAAGACCCCTTCAAATCTCCAGATCCTTTATACAATAACTTTGGTGTCTTGCTAGATTTTATATTAAATCTCTTTTTCAACTGTTGAATGTTTCTATCATTTTTCTTCATTTTATATTCTGCAGAATAATTGGGAGCATTAGGATTATATGAAATATTAGTAATCTCATTCCGATCAAAATGATTAAAGTTTCCATATTGTGAAAATAATTCAAACGACTCTATTTCATTTTTCAACTTTTTGTCTTTAACATCTTTTATCAAAACTATCCTATTATTCACCAATTTCACTGGATATTTCTTTTCATTTTTTTGAACATCATGATTTTTATCTTCTTTCAATTCTCTAATAATATAACTTCCTTTAGCAGTTCTCTTATTTCTATCTAACTTTAATATCATTCCTCGTGATTTTAAACTCTCGCCTTTTGGTTGTGATACCATAGCTGAATACAATACCCACGTGCCCTTATCACCTTTTTTAAATTCTCCATCTCTATATCCTTCTTTATCGTATAAATCCTCGAGATTCTTAATAGGGTACATATCTAACGTTTTCGCAAAGCTCTTTTTGATTTGTTCTTCCTTTGAATCTTCTCTTTGATTTTCTGCATTATTGCTTGAACTATCACAACCTATTATAAAAATGCTCAAAATTATAACATTTGTGTACATTCCAATTCTTTTTATTGACCACATTGTTTCACATCCTCCCTATCATTCATCATCTTTATTTTTTTTGGCAGGCTGAAAATTTAATGAATCGACTACTGATAATTCGCTATTTTCTTCTTTTGAAAAGTCTATTTCTAACTTTTTATATCCAACGGAACTGCCTTTTAAGTCCCCATCAATATGCATTTTTAATATTGGAGCTTTTTCAGTAGGAATGTTATAACGACTTCTTAATTGCTTAACATTTTCATCTTTATTACTCATTTTAAATTTCGCGTCATAACTTGGAACATTACTATTAATTGAAACGTCGCCATTGTTGTAACTTTTCAAACTCTTGAAATCGGCATATTGTCCGAAAAATTTAAAGTTTTCTATTCTTTCTTTAAGTTTTTGATCTTCCACCTTGTCTAATAAAATAATTTTATTGTTTTTCATCTCAACTCTATAATTTTTACTATAAGAGTTTTCATGATTGTCATATATAGTATCTACAAAATAATATCCCTTGGCCGTTCGTGTATTTCTATCCAAATTTAAAACCATACCTTCATTATCTAATACACCTAGCCTATTACTTTTGGCGAAATCTGTGTAAATCGTCCACATCCCTTTGTCACCTTTTTTAAATTCGCCATCTCGATATCCTTCTTTGTCGTATAAATCTTCAAGATTCTTAATTGGATACATATCTAACGTTTTCGCAAAGCTCTTTTTGATTTGTGTTTCTTTTGAACCTTCTTTTGTTTCATTACCTTTGCCACAACCTGCTATCGCAAACATTAAAATCATAACGCTTATGTACAATGCAAACCTTTTTAAATACCCCATCGTTTCACGTCTCTCTGTTTTAGAATTATTTCTACATCTAATAAACTTTAGCTATCTTCATCAGACGGCCCAAAATTTAAATAATCTCTTAATGTTGTCTCTTGATCTTTAACTTTTGAAAATTTATATTCTATTTTTTTGTATCCAACTGAACTTCCTTTTATATCACCATCTATATGTAACTTTAATATTGCAGCCTTTTTCGTTGTAATTGGATAAACTTCTCTAAGTTTTTTTACATTACTATCACTATTATTCAATTTGTATTCTGCTTCATAGCTCGGTACATTTTCATTAGTTGTTATACTTCCATCTTGATAATTTTTTAAATCTTTAAAATCCGCATACTGACTAAAAAATTTAAAATTTTCAATTTTTTGTTTAAGTTTTTCGTCTTCTACATTATCCAAAAAAATAATCTTATTATTTTTAAGTTCAACACGGTATTTTTTCTCATTCTGATTTTTGCTAATATCATCATAAATTTTATTTACAAAATAATAACCTGTTGCCTTTTTGGTATTCCTATTTAGATATAGCACCATACCTTCGTCATCTATTTCACCCGGTTTGTTACTTTTTGAAAAACTTGTGAGTAAAGTCCACGTCCCCTTATCGCCTTTTTTAAACTCACCATCTCTATATCCTTCTTTATCATATAAATCCTCGAGATTCTTAATTGGGTACATATCTAACGTTTTCGCAAAGCTCTTTTTGATTTGTTCTTCCTTTGAATCTTCTTTTGTTTCATTACCTTTGCCACAACCTGCTATAACAACTATTAAAATCAAGATACTTATGTACAATGTAAACCTTTTTAAATATCCCATCGCTTCACGTCTCTCTGTTTTATACTTCATTTATATTCTCTTTTCATATAAATAATTAATTATTTTGTATATTTCTCTTTTACGTTACCAAAATATACATATACAATCAATTTAATTTCTTAATTAAATTTGTACTTATTATTATGTTGCGTCATTTTTTTATTATTGTTTCATTTGATTTAAACCCTCTTTGAAATCAAGGTTTTAGTAGGAAAATCCATAATCATCGTACTAAAGATTAATTGCTTTTTAGCAATATTTGCCACTTTAACTATTTATTAAAAATTATTAAATCGACTTAATAAACGTAATTTTCTTAATATTCAGTGTTATGATGGAGTTACATTTTTTAGAGGAGTGATGGATATGAAATTTAAAAAGGTTTTAGTAGCTACGGCAATGGTAGGTGTATTAGCAACTGGCGTTGTTGGATATGGTAATCAAGCAGATGCGAAAGTTTATTCTCAAAATGGACTCGTACTACATGATGATGCAAACTTCTTAGAACATGAATTAAGCTATATCGATGTGTTATTAGATAAGAATGCTGACCAAGCTACAAAAGACAACTTAAGATCATACTTCGCCGATAAAGGACTACATTCAATCAAAGATATTATCAACAAAGCTAAGCAAGACGGCTTTGATGTTTCAAAATATGAACACGTAAAATAAATTCAATAATACTTTGTAACAAAGCACAAAAAACAGCTCAATGACGTTGAAGTCAGTGATTAACTCACTAATTTCATTACATCATTAAGCTGTTTTATTTTATTAATTATTTTTCTAATTTTGGTGCCTTACGTTCAACTTTCTTTTCACCTAATGGATAAAACCAAGTGATCGGGAAATCATTAGTATCGAAACCAACTATTTTATCACCATATAACTTGTAGTAAGCGGGTGTATTTTCCATTCTTTCATCAAACTCACGATCTGCTTTTTCTTCAGGTGTTTCTTCAATATCAATCTCTTTAGAAACAAACTCATTACTCAACAAGTCACCAGTAATTGGATCAACTACTGCGAAGTTAAGCTTTTCTCCATTTTGTAATCTGAACCCTGCACCATGTGAGTCAAAGCTAAATTCACCTTTTTCATTAACTTGTAAATCAGGGAACAATTGTGCTTCACCTAGTTCAGAATATACTTTCACTACTGCGTTTGCGAATTTAGTCTTCCCTTTAATTACTTTAGTACCTTCTTTATCAAGAATACCTTTACCTTTGTCTGTATGATATAAGCTTCCATATATTTCATCAACATGTAAATCTTCTTTAACATTATCTAAAACTTTTACTTTGTTGACTTTAGTATGGTCATATTTAGTTTCTGCTTTCTCAATATCTTCCAAACTTGTTACTTTAGTTTTGAAAATTAAAGGTTTTAATGCATCTTCATCATCTTCCGGTGCAAATGTTAATGAGATATCATTACCTTCTTTTAACTCTAGATTATCGAAACGTTTCGTTTTGAAGTCAAAGTTAAAGTAGCCTTTTTCATCAATAGGCATCCAGATACCATCTGAACTAGCTTTAGTATCTTCTTTACTAACACCGCCCTTAACACTCTCTTCAAAATTAATAAATTTATTATTAATAGAAAGTGCAACTTTACCTTTTACAGAAGTATGACCTTTAATAATGCCTGATCCTTCAGTAATAGGTTCAATGAAAACTTGGTGATGTCCATTTTTTTCTTCTAATTGTTTTTCTGGTATTTCATAAGCTTTTTCATAGCGTGGTGTTGTATATGTAGCCTTAGCATCTGTACTTTCTTCCTCAACACTTGCTTTTTCAGTTGAAGCTTCTTCTAATTCTTCATCCTCTTCGTCGTACAAGCCATCCATTGAAGATGACGTTACTTCTATCTCTTGATTATGTACAATTTTGCGTCCATTTAAGTCATACTCAAACTTACCATCTTCATTAGCAGTTACTAGGTTAAGATCACCAGTTTCAACAGAGTCCACATCTTTTTTATCAATACTTAATAAAATTAATTGGTTCGGTAAAGTAGTCCCAGTTACCTTTTGAGCTCCAGGTTTAATAGGGTCTAATTTAACAAAATTCTTTTTTGTTTGGTCCGAACTTACTTCTTGATTGTTTTGAACTGGTTGTGATTTAGCTTTGATTTCTTCAGTTGTATTTACCTTTGGGTTCTTAACAGTTTGGCTACCTTCAGATGCTTCTGCTTCACCATTTGCCATGATATATAACATAGTAATTGCAACTGATACTAAACCGACTTTCATTTTACGTAATTTAAAATTTTCTCTCATGATATACTCCCTCGAATATTATTATAAATTCACTTCAATTTTCTCTATATTTCTACTATCGACCGTATCACCCATGCGATGAGGCTGTAATTTTTTATTTAATTCAAACGTATAATAGCCACCATTTTTCATAGTTACTTTAATTTTACTGTCTTTAGGCTCTGTTTTATAAAGATCATGTTTATCAATTAAGCGCTTTCTTAATTTAAAATCAAGTTCTTTTAATGAGATTTCCTCTTTATTTATGTAAAAATCGGTATCACTTTTGACAGTTGTAACCATCCCTTTTTCTCTTTTAACTTCTATATGAGGTCTATTTACATAGTCTTTATAATTATCTCCATTTGTTTTTGAAATTCCTCCAATTGAATAATCTGTTGCTTGCCTACCAGATCCTTCTCTCACAACAAACACATCCACATTTTGTATTCCATTTCCATCTTCAAACTTATTTTTTTCATTTTCGGTTAAAGTTACATCTATTTGCTGTGAATTAAAAATAAATGTTGCGATATTACCTTCTCTATAACCTTTTAAATTTTTATAATCAAAACTATCTCCTGTATAATAATCTTTCAACTTTTTAGTATCATTAGAGATGGCAGTTAATGAACTATCCATACTTTTTGCTTTTACTGGCTGAGCAGTAGTTGTAATCATCCCTGTTGTTAAAATCCCTAG